>CEVQ01000884.1_pt1 | contig 15566 bp, 11 predicted proteins | sample 356551 | NCBI WGS metagenome assembly CEVQ01 (sample SAMEA2623756, study PRJEB7988) | marine metagenome | biome: marine biome (ENVO:00000447); feature: mesopelagic zone (ENVO:00000213); material: "saline water (ENVO:00002010), including plankton (ENVO:xxxxxxxx)" | depth 250 m | reverse complement strand
CCCTGAAGCGCCCCTTCTCTTTAGCGTATCAGCTGCGAGACGAAGAGCGATTCCTTTTCCAAATCCTCCGGCGTCTATCCAAGCATTGGGATGGAGGCGCGCAATCTCATTTTTGTCTGAGTTGATTTGGAAGGCTCCAGCCCCAGTGGCTGAGAGAGCGTCTTCTAGTTCCCTCTGAGTTGGCCTTTTCCCATTGCCACGAAGGTCCCACGCATCAATCAGTGCACCGACCACGGGGTTGAAGGCCCCCGCGGTTTCTGCACTCAACTGATTTAGCTCGGCAAGCCAGCCTGCAACTTCGGGGTCCATGGTAGTGGGTATATCTATTGGCAGCCGATTGATTCTGCTTAACTCACTGTCCGGAATCCACGTCGAGAGCAGTGCTTCGACTCTGGCAATCTCTTGCAACACAGCGTCACTGGCTGCCACGGCTTCAGCACGATCTTCAGCGTAGACCTGAACGGTTGCCCGAGTCCCCATTAGCATTGAGGTGCGTTGTATCTCAGCCGGGCTTTCCTGCGCGATCAGAAGGTTAGTCAGACCAGATGAACTGAGCATTAATGCACAGAACAGCCCACAGCCAACGGCTGCTTTCCAGTGGTTCATCGTCTGATTTTGTGCGGAACAAAAGGGAATCATTATGAGATTGAAACTCATTCCTGAAAGAGATTGAAACTCATTCTCAAGTAGCGAGATGATATTGTCAGGTGCTTGTTAAGTCAACGGCTGGTTTGGTACTAGATTGTCGATACGTAGGGGAGGCTGTTTGTTCTAGTCCGTATCAAGGGAGAAGGACTGAGCTGGGGGCTAGATTGAGCGGGCTTGATCTTGCGGAGTTGAGATGAAACGGTCACGATGGCGGGCTCGGGGGGAGGGTGTATATCCCCGGATGTCGCATCATTGCTTGGGGAAGGATGTTATGAGATATGAGAAGGGTTCGCGGTCGAGTCAGTCGGATTGGGGGAGTGCGTTAGCATTCGCCGTAATCGCGTTGCTGACTTTGCCGGCGCTCGGCGCCGCGCAGCTGACTGGGGTAGAGAACGGGAATTGGACCTACCTTGGCGGTGACGCGGGTAATGCTCGTTATACGCACGGCGACGAAATCACGGCTTCGAATTTCGGGGATTTAGAGGTTGCCTGGATTTGGGACAACGCGAGTTTCGGTCCTAGCACCCATGGCAATACGGCTACCCCGACTTACATCGATGGTATGCTGATCACTGTCACCAACGACCGTCGCCATGTAATCGCGCTTGACCCGGTGACGGGCTTGCTGAAGTGGACTTTTACCGAGCCAAATACCTTCCGTTATGAGTACTCAATGCGGAAAGGGTACGGGAAAGGGGTTGCTTACGGTGAAGTTGACGGGCGCGGTGTAATCTTCATCACCACTCCGGGATTTTTCCTTCATGCATTGGACGCCGAGACCGGCCAGCCGTTAGAGGGTTGGGGTGAAGGCGTGCCGATCGATGGTTTCCCGACTTCAGGTAGCGTGGATCTGGTAGAAGATCTTATTGAGGGTTGGGCTCCATGGGAGAATTGGGATGAGCCTTATGATCCTTACCAGGGGATTCCCCTTGAGATCGGATATATCACGAGTTCATCGCCTCCAATTGTAGTCAACGACGTTGTGGTAGTAGGGAACTCAGCCGAACAGGGATACAACCAGACTAGAACAGAGATGGTGCCTGGTGACATTCTCGCGTATGACGCTGGAACGGGTGACTTCAAGTGGAAGTTCCACGTGATCCCGCGTCCAGGTGAGTTTGGTCATGAGACCTGGACAAATGATGCCTGGCAATACACGGGTGACATTTCTTCTTGGGCACCGATGTCTGCTGATCCAGAATTGGGGCTCGTATACATCGTCACAAATGGACCAACAATCGATTACTACGGTGGGTTCCACCCAGGTGACAACCTCTACAGCACCAGCGTAATTGCTATCGATGTCGAGACTGGTGAGCGGGAGTGGCACTACCAGTTTGTTCATCACGATATATGGAATTACGACACACCCATGGCGCCCGTACTAATGGACGTCACGGTTGATGGAGAACGAATCCCAGGTTTCTTCCAGGCCACAAAACAAGCTTTTGTATATGCGCTTGATAGAAGGACTGGTGAGCCTATATGGCCGATACCGGAAGTCGAGGTTCCTCAATCACTGGTGCCGGGTGAAATGCTTTCACCGACCCAGCCGTTCCCAACTAAGCCGGCTCCTTTTGACCTTCAGGGTCGCACCGAAGATCACCTGATTGATTACACGCCTGAGATCAGGCAAATGGCCTTGCAGATTGCCCAGGAGAACAACTCGTTCGCCCCGTTGTTTAATCCACCGACGCACGTGGGTAACCCAGCAGGCGCAGCAAGGGTATGTCCTGGGGGTGCAGGAGGCGCAAACATCACTGGCCCAGCAGTGGCAGATCCAATGTCGGGCATGATGTATGTCACCTCGCAATCGGCTTGTGGAACAGCATACTTAATGGCTGGAGCTGAGTCGCCGATGGATGAGCGGCTCCAGACAGGGACAATCCGTTCAGACTGGGCACGGGCCATGGGTGGTGGTCGAGGTGGTGGCTCCGGAAGAGAGAACATTGATGGTCTCTCGATCTGGAAAGGTCCAGTAGGCCGGATCACTGCGATTGACATGAATACGGGTGAGCACGCTTGGATGATCCCTAATGGTGACGCTCGCCAAGCGCAGCAGGATCAGATACGGAATCACCCTCTGCTTCAGGGAGTCCCAGGAGTTCAGGCAAACCGAGGCCGTTCAGGACACTCAGTGATGGTGGTAACACCAAACCTGCTTTTCGCTTCTGGTCAGACCGCTGATGATGAGTGGAAACTGTTTGCTATAGATAAGAGAACTGGAGAACGGGTTGGCGCGGTTCCGATACCTGGATCCACACGATATGGGTTGTCCAGTTGGGTTCATGAAGGCAAACAATACATAATTATCCAGCTAAACAGTGGATTGGCAGCTCTGGCTTTACCCTAAGGCGTAGGGCCCAGTAACAAGAATCCCTCGGGGCCTTTCTGGTCCCGAGGGATTCTTTTAGTGATCAACTCTGAGAGAGGGGATTGTAGGGATACATCCGGAGTCTAGTTTCGTATTCTTTCCGCCTCACGTTCCTCTGCTCTTGCACCTCTCAGTACATTTTCGAGTGAGTAGTTACCCTCGTGGCAAGCGTACTCATAAACCAACCCGTCCAGCCTTTTGAAAGGAACTTCGCCACCCCATTCACTCTCATAGGAATCCGGGTCGATTACTGTGAATTCATAATTGAGAGTGAACTCATCTGCTCTTGTGAAACGCTCAATCACTTTAAAATTTTCTGATCCTGTCGGAACAAGCCACGAGTACGCGGTAACTTGTTCAATAGGAAGGTTCGTGGTTTCAACGACTAGTGTGTCACCTTCCCAGCGGCCCCACGAGTCTCCCATCCACGGGCGAATGTGTTCTGGCAGGGCCTGCTTGGTCTGACTGAGTGGTATGATCCTCACATCATGAACCATCTCAGTCATGATCATGATATGGCTGGGGGTTTGTACAATGGTGTAATTGTTGTTGTAGAAATAGTTAGGGAGCATCGGTGGTCCCCCATTAAAGCCGAAGGACATCAGACAACGTTCGGGTAGAGGCCGGTTCTCCGGATTATCAAACTCTCCGAATTGTCGGTTACGTAGAAACGTATCCCCGATACGGCGTTGTGCTGCGGATGTCAGGGCAGGGATGCGACCATCCTCAGGGGATGTTACCAGCGAACTCCTGTGTTCTCCGTTAAAGATCGCAACACGATCACCTGCGTCGACCCAGAACTGGTTATAACCACCTGTACCACCAGAAGCTGCGTCAAAAAGTAAATTCCCAGAGAATACCCCTCCAACGGGTGGAGCTTCACGGTCCGGGTCACTATCGGCATAGCCTTCCTCAAGGAATTCCTGACGTCCACCCTCTATCGCAGCAACCTGTTCAGGCGTCAGGACAGGTCCTACTCCGCTCGGTCGTTGGACAGGAGTGATCGTTGCATTCGTCCAGTTGCCTTGTATATCAGGGTGCCCCTCTGGCGTTCTTGGTAGAACCCATTGTGATCTGCTCTCGGTTTGTGCCAATAATGCCACTGGGGCAATGGACGCTAGAATCGCAAATCCTATAACCACAAAGGTCATCGTTCTGGCAGATTGAACGCTCATACCGCCTCCTCCAACGTCAGGTATGTTGATCGCGAATATGTCTTTGCGAGTCGGCTAGCTAAAATCTGTTACCACCGGATCAATGAAGCTAGCATACGCGATGAACGTTCTAGCTATCGTCCGGAGTTAAGCGGACAAGCATTTTCCCAAGGTTGTCACCCTTGAATAGGCCCATAAAGGCTTTTGGGGCGTTTTCGATACCATCGTGCAGTGTCTCAGGGTGCTTGATGTTTCCATCTGCGATCCAGGAGCCCATATCGCGAGCGAAATTGGGGAACCGATCGTAGTGATCAGTGACGATGAATCCTTTCCAGAGCAACCTCTTGGTGACAACCTGAAATAGGTTTCTTGGTCCGGGTGGAGGTTCGGTCGCGTTGTAGTTAGAGATGCTACCACAAGCGATGACAGACCCGTGGTCGTTCATTCTCCACAAGGCCGCTTCTAGGTGTTCTCCTCCCACGTTATCAAAGTAAATATCAATACCGTTAGGGCATGCCTCCACGAGAGTGCGGCGGAGATTTTCAACCTCCTTGTAATTCAGGGCTACATCTACTCCTGCCTCTTCGGTAAGCCACTCTCGTTTCTCAGGAGTGCCCGCGCTCCCCACGACAGTGCATCCTTTTAATTTGGCAATTTGGCATACCAGTGATCCGACTGCTCCTGCTGCTCCCGAAACAAAAACCGTTTGTTCGGGCTGTGGCTTTCCGATGTCCAACAACCCTACGTATGCGGTGAGACCTGGCATCCCTAGGGCACCGAGGTAGCTAGACAGTGGTGCAATCGTTCCGTCAATCTTTTGGTGTTCGGATCCATCAGAAACGTAAGCTTCTCGCCATCCGTTCATGCTCAGGACATGGTCTCCAGGCAGAAACCTGTCATGTGCTGAGGTCATTACTTCTCCTACAGCTCCGCCGGAAAGTACCGCACCAACTTCAAAGGGCTCTATATAGCTTTTTCTCTCAATCATGCGGCCACGCATGTATGGATCGACGGACATGTAGAGATTCCGGACTAAAATCTCTCCTGCTGATGGTTCGTGTAATTCCACTTCCGCCAATTCGAAATCAGATTCTGCCGGCATCCCGATAGGTCGCCTTTTCAGGCGTATCTCGCGACTAATATGCTTGCGCACAGGTGTCTCCTGACGACTTGAATGGTTGGCACAGTCTAAAAAAGTGGCCACCCGCGGTACTGGTCGCGAATGATCTTATCCTAGCTAGAATTGTGACCCCCTCTTACTGCGGCAAGTACACGTAGAGTGCGATTCATGAGGCGATGTGGCTTGCACTACCATTGACATCCGGTGCAGTGCCAGTGCCGATTGGCTAGATCAGGGATATCTATCTTTGGTAGGTAACCGGAAAAGATGTGACTTCAGCGTAGTTGAGGAGGACCGAACATGAGATTTCTAATCGCGGGCGCCTTGGCGCTCTTTCTTACTTTGCCAGCTCAAGCTCAACTGGCCTCACCCAATGAGGCTGGCGTGTCCTTTGCTCATGTGCACCTGAACGTCGCTGACATCGAAGTACACAAGAAACTTTGGGTTGATCACTTCGATGGCGTTGTGGTAGAGAAGGGGCCACTTACTACAGTGAAGATACCGGGAATGCTGGTAGTGCTTACGGAACGCCCCCCAACAGGTACCTCTGAAGGCACTGTGATGGACCACTTCGGCTTCAAGGTACGCAACATATCCGAGGTACTCGCAGCATGGCGCGCGGCGGGCTTGGAGGTTCAGTCGGAATTCACTGGCGCTGAAGGTTTTGACAATGCCTATCTGATCGCACCTGACGGGGTCAAGATCGAATTGCAGGAAGATGTAACGCTTCCGGTGAAGGCTCAGGCGTACCATGTCCACTTCTTTACCGGTGGACATATCGAGTTGATGGAATGGTATATCGATATGTTTTCTGCAGTCCAGCGTGCACGGGGCACGCACCCAAACACGGCAGATGTGCCTGGCATTAACCTCAGCTTTAACGGCTCTCGTGGAGAGCGTGTACCTACGCAGGGCAGGGCGATTGATCACATCGGTTTCGAAGTAGAGAACCTTGAAGCGTTTTGTGAAATGCTTGAGGCCCGTGGTATCACGTTCCAGGTCCCATATAGAGAGATCGCTAGCATCGAGCTTGCTATTGCCTTCTTCACGGATCCTTCGGGGGTTCGTATAGAGTTAACTGAGGGGTTCGACAAGTACTAATAGATAGAGAAATTGAAATTGTATGTGTTGGGATGACTGCCTTACTCTGCTATCGCGGCATCCTGCTTAATAACGGCTACATGAATACAAGGATCGTCCCATGCGTCTAAAGAATTTGGTGCTTTCACTGGTTGTGGCTCTTCTAGCGAGTTCGTGTTCGTCCACTGAAGAGACGCGCTCGACCGCCCCTGTGACATTCCGGGCGCACGATATCGCTGAATATCGGGGTGGATACGCGGTTGAGGTAGCCGATTTTAACAGTGATGGCCTGCTGGACGTTGTGGCCAACTCGACGGGTAACCCAGAGCTCGTGTGGCACGAAAATCCTTCGTGGGAACCCCACGTGATAGTAAGTGACACAAGGGCGATCGTGAATAAGGCTATAGCCGACCTTGATGGGGACGGAATCCCGGAAGTTGCCATCCAGAGTGCCTTCGCCATGCAAGCTGCTAATAGCGAAGGGATCAATTGGATCGCGAGGAGTGGAGGGGATCCGGAAGGCGAGTGGGATGCAGAGCTAATCGATCGGTTTGAAACGTCGCATCACGTCATATGGGTGGACTTAGACGGAGATGGTGAACTGGAGCTCGTGAATGCTCCACTGATTGGACCAGGGAGTCTCGCTCCCACTTATGACCAGGACAGCGCTTCGGTTTTTTGGTATGGCCAAGAGAACTGGAATCGAGGAATCATCGCTGATGCGGATATCCCAGGAGTTATCCACCGTGTAAGGAAGGTTAACTGGGATACCGGTGGCCGGGATGAAGTTCTTGTCGCGAGCTTTGAGGGCATCGGTCTTTATAGGGCGCGTGGGACCGGGGATGCGATGACTTTTGAGAAGGAATTGATCTCAAGAGGGCATGTTGCAGCAGCGCCGAGACTCGGCTCAAGCGATGTTGGCAGTGGGGTGAGCGATGGCCAGCGGATTTTAGGTTCAGTCGAGCCTTGGCACGGGAATGAAGTCGTCGTCTACACGGAATCGGATGGTACATGGAACCGCCGTGTGATCTTTGATGGAGTGACAAGTGGTCACGAAGTCGCTGTACTAGATCTAAATGGCGATGACCGCGTAGACATCGTTGCTAACGATAATTCACGTGTGACCAGAAATCGTCCGAACGCGACTCCCGGCGTCCATGTCTTTTTCTCACCGGAAGACCCAGCTACAGGTGAGTGGTCCTACTCACGGATTGAAAGTGAAGCGGCTATGAACGGTTGTGTCGGAGGAGACATGAATCAGGATGGTTGGACTGATCTAGTCTGCACCGGCGGCGGTGGTGTCATCCGTTGGTATGAGAACTTGGGTCAGCAGGACTCGCCGAGGTAACCACCACCACCGCAGTACCTAACGTCCTGCAACTGAATTGATAGTCCGTCCGGATCACTGAAATAGAGTTCCGGTGTCCCTTCGGGGGCACCGCCCCGGTTAGGCATACGCATCGACACCCAATGTCTGAGTGGGCCTGATCCATCTGGGCCTGTCCCTCTAGGTCTGATCCCATGCTCTTCTAGGGCGTTTTGGATCCTTACAACATCGAAATCCTCGACAGTGAAACAGGCGTGGTGAATTCGACCCGGTAGGGTGCTTCCTCTTCCTACCCTTCCAAGTGAGATGAACATCAGGAAGTCCGATCCCTGACCCACGCCCATCAAAGGAGAGGCAGCTTGAAATGCCTGGACATCCATTCCGAATGTCTCTTGATAAAACGCATTTGTGCTTTCCGGATCAGACACATTGATGGTTAAGTGACTTAGCCCGATCAGTTCGAGTGACCCGCTGTCAGGTGCATCCTCCAGAGCAACACAATTATCGCCCAATGGTCCACTACCACCACAGTATTTCGGATCTTGCAACTGGATGACGAGCCCATTGGGATCACCTAAATAGATTTCTGGGGTGCTGCCTCTTGTCACAACTCGCACTTTCAAAGAACCCCCGCTAAGCCCTCCGCTTGACCCACCCTCTGTAATCCCGTGCCCTTCTAGGATTTCGAGCACTTGGTCTACGTCAAAGCCGTCCACTCCCATACCAAAATGATCAATACGAGGTGTTGCTGAACCTGCTTCTGTGAGCGCAAGAAAGTGAGGGCCAGTACCCAGGCGTAGTAGGACTGATCTCTCGTGGCGCGCTTGCACCGATACTCCGAAAAGCTCCTGATAAAATGCCAGAGAACGTTCTATATCTGACACCGCAAGCGTTATTTGTTGTAGCCCCACAGTAGTGAGTGGTGCGACCTGATGCTGTGCCAGGAGACGTGGGGCGAAGGCTATACCTGGCAGCGCGAGGAGCATAGCCCGACGGGTTATGCTTTCCTTATTAACCAAAGTCATCAGGCTATTTCCACTTTCATTCATTGCTTCCTCATTCCTGGGGTACAGTTCTAGGAGGCCCAAGGGTTTTAGCAAATTTCTTCAGATTACGTGGTATGACTTCTCCAACGTAGACGTTGCCTTCCACGTCCACCGTCACACCTTCCGGAAGAGTTTCAGGGATAAAGCCCACCTCTGAAAAGTCACTAGCGTTGGCGATTACTATGCCCTCTCGGAGTTGGTAGTCAGCGACATAAACCACATCATCTTCGGTGATGTGAATTCCGCTCGCCATGATGTTGGGCCACTCGGCGAGGTAGCCACCATCTTGATCGAACACTTGGATTCTTTCATTCACGCGGTCACCGACAAAGAGTCGACCCTTTGAATCAAAGGCAAGACAATGGGGTTCATTGAACTCACCAGGTCCGGTACCCTCCTGGCCCCACTGCATAAGAAATTCTCCATCGCTCGAGTACTTCACGATGCGGTTGTTTCCATGGCCGTCCGCAACAAAAATTTCACCGTTTGGGGCTACTGCGATATCTGTTGGACCACTGAGGGTATTCGGTCCGTCTCCCGCAACACCTGGGGTGCCGAGCGCCATAAGCACTCTGCCGTCCGGGCTGAACTTCAGGACTTGTTGACCCTTTCCTTCTCTGCCGCGCGCATCCGTCGTCCAGATATTTCCATCAGCATCCAAGAAGAAGCCGTGAGGCCACACGAACATTCCTTCACCCCAGCTATCTACCAGCTGTCCATCTGAGTTGTATTTCAGGAACGCTGGTACGTCATCTCGCCCAATACAGTTACTTGCAAAACACCTTTGGAAGACTAGGAGATTGCCTCCGGTATCAATTTCTACGCCGATGGTCTGCCCCCAGGCTTCAATTCCTTCAGGCAGTTCTGCCCATCCCTCGACCAGATCATAAGAGACTTCCTGGATCTGATCCTCACTGCAGGAGATTGATAAGATTACCATGCTTAGTGAGAGAACGATTAGTCCTGTTCTTCCTGGATTTGACATCACTGGTCCTCCATTGCTATCGGACTCTCTCGTGCTTCACGAGGGTCTGACCAGGTACATGTGCTCCATAAATGTTTCCTGCCCGATCTGACGCTACGAATTCCGCATCACTAGTAATGAATGCGATCACTTGGCCGGTATTTGCATCACCGATGCGGATTCCTCTCGTCCAATCTTCGCCACGACGTTGGGCATACCATGCCGGTAGTGCTCCCGTTTGTGTATCGGTCACATACATCATGTCATCTTGGTCGATATAAATGTTGCTGGGTGGACCGAAGTGAGTCCACTGTTCGAGGAAGATGCCATCGGGGTTGAAGATTTGAATTCGGATATTCCGTCGGTCTCCGATAAAAATCCTTTGCTGTGAGTCCATCGCGATAGCATGTGCATCGGAAAACTCCCCAGAAGCAGGTCCGGGGCCTGATGTACCCCAAGTCCTAATGAATTGACCCTCGGCCGTGAACTTGACTACCCGGTTGTTTCCATCCTCTCCATGGCCATCCAACACATAGATTTCACCATTGGGAGCAACTAACACGTCCGAAGGTCCGTTGAAGCGATTCTGGTCCTGAGGACCACCGATCGCACCAGCAATGCCGAGGGTCATCAACACGGTGCCATTTGGGCTGAGCTTGAACACCTGCTGTCCTTTATCCTCAGCTGTTGCTGCTTCTGCACGTGCGCCCGTTGGTCCATCAGTCACCCAGACGTTCCCATCGTGGTCCACATAAAATCCGTGTGGCCACGCGAATAGTCCGCCCCCAAAATTGGCAACTAGAGTTCCTTCAAGATTGAACTTGAAGACGGGCTCTAAGTCTGATCCCAAACAGTTATTCTCACCGCACCGGTCGAGTACCCAGATATGTTCTCCATCGGGGTCAGGGAAGACGCCGGTTACGGCACCCCACTGCCTCCCTTCGGGTAGGTCGGCCCAGTCATTGATGGAGCGATACTGCATGCCGGATGACTGCGATGTCGTACAAGCCGTGACTAATGCAAGACACAGAAGACTCAGAAAGCTGAGCGCCATTCTCAAATTGACCCTGGAACTCAGGAGTGGATTTGTCTTTGGGTTCAACTCAGGACTCGCCAAGTCGGAAGACGTAGAGCGCGTTGTGGCCACCTGGACTCACAAGGTCAGGGGTGAGGAAGCTACCGATTCTCCAAGGACTCCCTCCTCCCCTTCCTGTAGGGATACCAAAGTACTGAACGCCGTCAATTTCAAACGTCACAGGAAACCCTTCGACGGTGCTAGCCAACCGGCTTTCCCAGAGCGCTTCTCCCGTGTCTACGTCGTAAGCTCTGACCCAACGGTCGTAGTCTCCGACAAATGCTACACCACCCGCTGTAGCGAGCACGCCGGTAAGGAAGGGGGCTTTCTGTTCCACACTCCAAGCTTCTTCGAGGGTGTTTACGTCATAGGCAGCCAACTTCCCGAACAGATCTTCCTTCCCTGGCATCGACATCCACATCCGAACAGCGCCAGATCCACCCCGTCCAGCTTCTATGGTGATGTCTTGTCCTGCAATCTCCATACAACTCTGGCTTAGTGGAGCGATCAATAACTTACTTTCTGGATGAAATGATGTGCTGGGCCAGTTGTGTCCTCCTGCGGTAGAGGGACAGACAGAGAGCCAGTCTCCGATCTGTGCCTCTCGGATATCTTTACGGTATCGGACGGCTCCAGTTTCACGATCAAGGCTCTCAAAAACATTTTGGAATACTGTCTCTGTCAGGCCCAGAAAGGACCCGTCCCGCCGATCGAGTTTCCATAAAATCCCACTCTTTCCGATAGACAAATGGACGGGGACGCCATCGGCCGTAGCTAAGACCTGCTCGAAGGCCTCATCCATGTCCAACGTTTCTCCAGGTACGTGCTGTCGGTACCAGACGATCCGACCGTCATTTACATCCAAGGCCAGTGTTGAATTGGCATAGAGAGTCGAGTCAGCCGTTGTCAGCCCTCGGCTGGCGGCCACCCAAGGCTTGGCCTGTGCGGTACCAAAATATACCAGTCCAAGTTCTGGGTCCCAGCTTCCGGGAATCCAGATATCTGCTCCACCTCTGAGCTCGAACGGCAATTCTCCCCACGTATCACCTCCAGGCTCACCGGGACGAGCGACTGTGTAAGTTCGCCACAATAATTTACCCGTTCGGGCATCATGAGCCGTGATGAAGCAACTCTCCTCTTGTAGACGAGTACAGCCACCGATTCCGGCGATCACTTTGCCATCAGCAACGATTGGGCCGGATGTATAGGAAAAGCCTAAATCATGGTCGGCGACTACGGTTTCCCACCTGACGACGCCAGTGCGAGCATCTAGGGCGACTAACGAGGCATCGGCTGTGGCGACAAAAACCAGGTCTTCCCACAGCGCCAGGCTTCTAAGGTGGCCACGACCAATCCTTGTCCCTTCTGCAAATTGTCGGCGGTATTCCCAGAGTAGAGTTCCATCTTTCCCGTCTACCGCCTGGATCACGTTTGCCTGATTTGGAAGGAAGACGACACCATCCCGGACTAGGAATGATGGCTGGCTGATGCCGGGTTCCATTCCCCATACCCAGGCAAGCTGCAATCGGTTGACATTCTCGCGATTTATCTGGCCTAACGGGCTATAACCCTGAGCTCCAGGTGTGCCTCGCCAGTGAAGCCAGTCGGCCTGTGGCGGGTCAGCCAGTTCTGCATCGGACACTGAGTTAAATTGAGATGCTGAGCGATATGTTCGGGTTACCCCGGTCGGGGTCTCAGAGATCTCTGCTACCTCTGGTGTAGCATTTACAGCGTTACCAGAGGGCCCAGTTCCGATCTGGCCAGGTACTGGAGGACGGATTGTATTGGTGCTTACAGGCCTATCGGTTTCCTCTCCTGCGATCACTGGCCCGAGGGACGCGAAGCTCAAGTCTGTATCACTTGCAGGAATCCCGTTCTCGCGCAGCAAGTAGGCAGCCAATGCAGTCACCTGTTCGGCTGTCAGTGAGCGAGGGTTGTCCGGAGGCATGGTCTCTTGGATCAAATCCAGAAGATCTGATACCGGACGACTTGTCCAAATCCCACGAAAGCTTGGCCCTGACAACTCGGGCGCCTCAAATGAGCCTCTCAAATCAGCAAGATGACAGTCTGCACAGGCTTGGCTGTATACGGCACTTCCAGCTTCTGCCTGTCCACTGGCATAAGTTGCTTGCTGATTTTGCGCTGTGCTTTGGGCTGCAACCCGGGTTACTGGCAAGAGGGCGCCAATCATCAGGCTAAGAGCGCATGCCGCATACTTTGCAGGCATTGGTGCTACGCGGGCTAAGGAGGTCTCAGTCAAGCTTTCACCCTAACGCTTCTCTTCCGATCCGCCTTGGTCTTGTTGAGAGACAAGTTTTGCTTTTCGCTCAGCTATGAGTCTCTCAAATTCCTCTTGTTCTAATTCGGTGATCCCAACCCACATATGGGACATTTCGTCGACGCCCCGTCTACCGAATACAACCCATTGCTCAGGGTCAGGATTGAGCGGATTAGCAGTGCTGTTATCAAATACGGAAGTGAACAAAAGCACCGTACCTTTCGGCAGTAGAGGTTTTTGGTCTAAGGCAAATTGGTAGCTGATCTGCCATATGTGTTTGTAATCTGAGACCTTGCCCAGCACTTCACGGCGACCATCGGGATAAATGGCTTCGATGGACATTTCCTTGCCCCGCATGTGCATATGCGGTCGGAAACTGTTAATCAGGGTTGGCTGGTCGAGAACATGGGCGCCTTGCAAGACCTGCTGTCCGTGTGGTGGAATGAGGATATCCCCGCCTCTGGGCATACCACCCATACGGTCTACCCTCATCAGAACTTCTCCCCGGGTTTCTATCGTTGGTTCTTCATCTTCCGGATAGAACCAGAGCCCGACTTCCACGACATCCTGCGGGGCTCCCACACCGACTGGGAAATAATGCAGGTTCCACGTTACAGCAGCTTCACCCGCAGGGAATAGCATCCCAACATCGTCAGGGAACGTCTCGTAGCGCTTACCAACTCCATAGTGCGCGATTCCAATGCTTCGGCCTCCAGCTCGGAGGGTCGCATGACCATGGTGCACCACCCTTAGACCTAATGGCCAAGATGGCTTGAATTCATATGCTTTGATCCAGCGGCCTTCTTCGAGTCCAGCAAAAGGCACAGTTGGACCCCACCACTGATCCTGACCGTTCTCAATCACATCGTAGGGAGTGGATCGGACAATCACATCTGGTGGACGACCGAACTTATTCTCTAGCAGCCACGCGCCGCCCTCTAAAAGTTGGGGTAGGGGTGGCATGTCTGCTTCGTCACCGCGCGGCGCACCGTCATCGACCCATCGAACGATCGTCTCAATTGCTTTGTCTGTCAGAGAGTAATCATTCTCATAGGCCTGAATTCCAACTGTTCGATCGACGTGCCACGGAGGCATCCTTCGCGACTGTACTCGAGACCTTATCCGGGGTGCATAGCGCCGGGCATCCTCGTAGTTGATCAGGGACATTGGGGCAAACGAATTAGGCCGATGACACTCGATGCAACTTTCATAGAGGATTGGTGCCACATCCTTTGAGAAAGTGACTTCCTGAGCGACCACGGGGTGCGCCCGAAGGGCCATCAGGATGGCGACCGCTAATGCAAGAGTGCCTAAGCTATGCAATAAGTGCCTATAGAATACGATTTGTCGGGTCATGACTTGCCCCCCTTCTTTACTAAGCCGGTATGGAGTGTCGTGCTGCCCATCAACGGGTGACCGTGACTGGAACATACCCGTTCGTCCAGCAGCAGTGGTATTCAAAAGATGCTATCGAGTAAATTGACTGCACCCGTACGAGGTATTCGCCGGGCTCGCTAAATCTTGCCGTTATCGTGCCTGAGCCGGTGGACTGGTCTACCTGGATTTCCGCCTGGCTAAATTCAACCTGGCCAGGTCCTTGGTGCATACTCCAGCCTACCCAACTTCTGGGAGCCGGGTGATCCACCCAGACCGTCAGTTCTAAGTCATCCCCTGCGGCCACAGTGCGTGTTGGCGCAGTGAAGCCACTACGTCCCCTGAATTCAAGGCCGTCTGCCTCTAGTTTCAGCACCGGTGCTATTACTCCCCTTGCCTCTGCATTTGGCTCATCCAGCACATATGGTGGGATGATTTTGCCAGGAGTCGAGAGTGCCTCACCGCGGCCACCAAGAGTCCAGACGACCCGCCGATCTCCGAAGTTTTGGGGCACCGTGACAGTAAAGACACAAAAGTGTCGCCTGTAATTAGCCTCTGGCACACGGTCAAAATGAGTGGGTTGCATACCATCGAACTCTTTTGGTTCGATGAAATTGTTTGGCCCTAAAGCAATATCAACGGCTTCGTCAGTATTGAGGTTGAAATACCCAAAGCAAATATCGAACGAGCCATCTGCGTTTTCGTACCAACCCTCATAGAGTGGAATGACCGGTTGCCCGGAAGGCCGCAGCACTTGTTCATTAAAACTCCGCTGTTCAAGGGGTATAACTTGTCCCTTGATGGGTGTCCCGAAGAGAAGTATGGCACCCGAGAGGGTTACCAAGGGACGCCACCAGCGCATGTCTGATCCTCCATAATCTGGCATTTAGAACTGGAGCCAGATTAGTACCTCCTACGAGGGGAAGCCAGACGAGGTTGTTCGCTAGATTTGACCTTGTGTTCGGCTTTCGCCCCTACGTACAAACACTCGTCCCTTGAGACATCTGGTGCTACCGGTCAATTAATAGGTGTTGTGCGACCTCTCTCAGGGCGTTGATCCCCTGCACATCACGTGATAGAAGAGGGATTTGTACACGCGGGAGCTTCGAGAAACTTTCTCTATTTG
>CEVQ01131915.1_pt1 | contig 15569 bp, 18 predicted proteins | sample 356551 | NCBI WGS metagenome assembly CEVQ01 (sample SAMEA2623756, study PRJEB7988) | marine metagenome | biome: marine biome (ENVO:00000447); feature: mesopelagic zone (ENVO:00000213); material: "saline water (ENVO:00002010), including plankton (ENVO:xxxxxxxx)" | depth 250 m | reverse complement strand
TCTGATCCAGGAATTACAGGAACTCCTGCTTTTTGCATAGTTTTTTTTGCAGTAGCTTTATCTCCCATTGATGTTATCATCTCAGGGGAAGATCCTATAAATGTTATATTATTATCAGAACATATTTTGGAAAATTCAGCATTTTCAGATAAAAAACCATATCCAGGATGTATAGCATCTGAATTTGTTATTTCAGCAGCTGCAATAATATTAGGAATATTTAAATAAGAATCTTTACTTGGAGCGGCACCAATACATACTGCTTCATCTGCAAATTTTACAGCTAAACTGTTTTTGTCTATTGTTGAATAAACAGCCACAGTTTTTATCCCCATTTCTTTACAAGTTCTAATTATTCTTAATGCAATTTCTCCTCTATTTGCTATTAGAATTTTATTTAAAGACATTATATTATTTTTTAGTCTCAATTAAAAACAGAGGTTGATCATATTCAACAGGCTGCTGATCATCAACTAAAATTTTTAATATTTTGCCAGAAAAGTTAGCTTCTATTTCATTAAAGAGCTTCATTGCTTCTATTACACATAAAACATCTCCTTCTTTCACCTCGTCTCCTACTTGAACAAAAGGATCTTTGTCTGGATTAGATTTTCTATAAAATGTTCCAATCATTGGTGATTTAAAACTTTCTTCTTCTGTTGGTAATTCTGTTTTTTCCTCTTTTATTATAACATTTTGAGTAGGGATATTTTCAATTTCCTGTATAACAGCATTTTTTTCTTGTATAGTAGTTGTTTGTTGTCCTTTTTTTCTTTTAGCAGGAGAAGATATAGAAATTTTAAAATCTTCTGTTTCAAGACTTATGTCAGTAACTCCTGATTTAGAAATAAAACGAATAAAGTCTTTAATTTTATCTAAATCCATAATTATGTAAATATATATATTAATATATCCATTTCAAATAAATGGATCCCCAAGTAAAACCTCCTCCAAAAGCTGCTAATATTAAATTATCTCCCTTATTTAATTTTTTTTCCCATTCATACAAACATGATGGAATAGTTGCATTGGTGGTGTTACCATATTTTTCAATATTTAACATAACTTTATTTTTACTTATTTCCATTCTATTTGCTGTTGCGTCTATTATTCTTTTATTTGCTTGGTGAGGGACTAACCAACTTATATCTTTCCCATTTAATTTGTTTTTTTTCATTATTTCTTCTGAAACATCTGCCATTTTTTTTACAGCGAATTTAAATACCTGTTGACCTTCTTGATGAATAAAATGTTCTTTATTTTTTACTGTTTTTATTGTTGAGGGATTTAAAGATCCTCCTGCTTTCATTTTTAAAAAATTTCTTCCACTACCGTCAGATTTTAAAACAGAATCAATAATGCCTTCATTATTTTTACAAGGCTCTAATAAAACAGCCCCCGCTCCATCTCCAAATAACACACATGTTTTTCTGTCTGTATAATCTACTATAGAAGACATTTTATCAGCACCAACAACTATTATTTTTTTATATTTCCCTGATTCTATATATTTTGAGGCTGCATCTAATGAAAACAGAAAACCAGAACAAGCAGCCATTAAATCAAAACAAAAAGCATTTACGGCTTTTATTTTATCTGCAACTATACATGCAGTTGAAGGGAATAACATGTCCGGAGTAGCGGTAGCACAAATAATTAAATCAATTTCTTTTGCATTAATATTTTTCTTTTTTAATAATCCTTCTATTGCTTTTACAGCTAAATCAGATGTTGCTAGACCATCATCTAAAATACGTCTTTCTTTAATTCCTGTTCTGGAGACAATCCATTCATCGTTGGTGTCAACCATTTTTTCTAAATCTTTATTTGTAATTTTTTTTGGAGGGAACCAGGCGTGAACTCCTTTTATTCCTGCATTAAATTTCTTCATTTATAAATATTAATTATTCAGATTTATTTTTATCTAAAACAATTTTGCCTTTATAATACAATTTCCCTTCGTGTTCATGCGCTCTATGATATATATGAGATTGTCCTGTTGTTTTACAAGAAGCAATTTGAGGATTTTCTACATTAATATTTTTTCTTCTTTTATTTTGTCTTGATTTAGACTGTCTTCTTTTAGGATGCGCCATAATAATTTATTTATAAATATATTTTTTAATATCATTAATCATTTTTTTATCACAACTTGTTTTTTTTTCACTTATAAAGCAAGTTTTTTTCATGGGCAAAGATAACATTATATATTCATATACAAATTTAATTATGTTGATTTTACGATTATTATAATCTATAAATATAATTTCATCATCTTGGTAATTTGTATTATTGGGCTTTAATATTAGTTTGTTTTTAGAATTTATTTTTATAATAATTTGACCATTACAAGTGTCACAAAAAGTATAAATAAAACCTTTTATATTAAAATAAAGTTCTTTGATAATAGATCTATTGTTTAATTCAACATCTACACTTATATCACAATTTTGCATTAATTCTTCCGAGTGAAAAAAAACATGTAAGTTTTTTTTATTAATCTTATAATTAAAACAATGAAGATCTTTAGATAAACCTTTAAAAATAATATCATATTCTGAATTACGCATTTCTGTTTTTTATAATTTTTAGAGTTAAATAGACTGATTGTTTTAAAGAATTTTCATTTGCCAAATTTTCCCCTGCTATATCATAGCCGCATCCATGATCAGGAGAGCACCTAATTATAGGGATACCAGCTGTGAAATTTACTCCTTTTTGGAAGCATAATGTTTTAAAAGCAACTAATCCCTGATCATGATATAAGCTCATAATTCCATCAAAATTTTTATAATTTAAACTCCCAAAGAAAGAATCTGCCGCAAAAGGGCCAAAACAAGATATTTTTTTATTTATATTTTTAATTAAAGGGATTATAATGTTTTTTTCTTCAAATCCTATTTTGCCATTATCTCCAGCATGTGGATTTAATCCGAGTATTGCTATTTTAGGGTTTTTTATCTTGAAGTCATTTATTAATGATTCATTAAATATTTTTAATTTTTCTTTAATTAAATTTTTGGATATTTTTTTTGATAAATTTTTTATAGGCACATGAGTTGTTGCTATACAAATTTTCAATTTATTTTTACACATCATCATTAACGGAGATATTTTATTAAAAAAATTAGAAATATATTCAGTATGACCTACTATTTTTTTTGCTTTAAAAATATTTTTATTTACAGGAAGAGTTATTAAAGCTGCTGTTTTTTTTTCTTTTATATCTTTTAGCGCTTGATTTATAGATTTTATAGAATATGTTGAATTTTTTTCTTCAAATATTCCATAATTTATTTTGATTTTTTCCTCCCAAATATTTATAATATTTAAAGTTTTTGGCTTCACATTGTCTATATTTTTTGCGATATGTATGTTTTTAAATTTATAATTTAAATCGTCAGCATAGTTTAAAAAATATTCTTTATTTGCATAAAGGACAGGCGTGCATAATGTTAGTATTTTTTTTTCTTTAAAAGTTTTAATAAAAACCTCTACACCTATTCCATTTATGTCACCTACAGAAAAACTTATTATAGGAGGATTATTTTTCATTGTAATTTTTCAAAAAATAATATAATAATCTTACTCCAAAACCAGTGGCTCCAGAATTATAATAGTAATGAGATTTAACTGTATGTGATACCCCAGCTATATCAATATGGACCCAAGGGTAGTCTGTAAAATGTTCTAAAAATTTCCCCGCTGTTATTGCTCCAGCGCTATTTCCTCCAATATTTTTTATGTCAGCGATATTAGATGACAATTCTTTTTTATAATCGTCCCATAAAGGAAGTTCAACTGTTTTTTCATTTTTTTTGTATCCTATTTCTTGAATTTCTTGAATATTTTTTTTTGTATTTCCCATTATTATAGCTCCGTATATTCCCGTAGTGCTAGCAGCAGATCCAGTAAGAGTAGCTAAATCTACAACAAGACCAGGATTATATCTTTTTGCATAAGCTAAAGCATCTGCTAACAACATTCTACCTTCTGCGTCTGTATTTAACACTTCTACAGTACTTCCATTATACATTGTCACAACATCTCCCGGGACATACGCATTTCCAGAAGGTCTATTGTCTGTTGCGGGGATTAAACCAATAACATGTATAGGTAAATTATTTTTAGCAATACTATATATCGATCCTATAACTACTCCAGCTCCAGACATATCTGATTTCATGCGGTCCATAGAGTTAGCGGTAGGCTTTAAACTTAAACCCCCTGTATCATAAACAATTCCTTTCCCAATTAAAACAACAGGTTTGGTGTTTTTATGTTTTTTCGGCTTCCATTCTATAATATTAAATGTAGGAGGATCTACACTCCCCTTATTAACAGCCAATAATCCTCCCATTTTTATTTTATGTATTTGCTTCTTATTTAAAATAGTGATTTTTGTTTTTGTGTTTTTGTTGATTTTTTTTATTTCTTTTGATAATTGTACAGCTGTTAAAAAAGACAAAGGTTCGTTAATAAGATTTTTAGTAAAACAAACTCCGTCTAAAATGTTTTGTATTTCTTTAGTTTCATCTTTTGTCATTTCAGCGAATATTTTTTCTAATCTATATTTAGGTTTTTCAGATTTATATTTTAAAAATTCATATCCTTTTAAAGAAAGACCTTCTATATAGCTGACAATTATTTTATTATTTGTTTTTTTAGAGTTAAAGCATGTTTTTATATTTATTATTTTAATGTTATTTAACTTCAAAATATTATAAATTCTTGACCCCTCTCTTCTTATATTTTCTAATAAAATATTTTCATTTAATTGTTTAGTTATTTTGTTTACAATGATAAAATTTGATTTTGTGTGAAAATAAAAGATCGTATTATTTGTTAATTTAGAATTAATCAGTTTTTTATGATATGTATCTAAAAAATAAAGGTTATTGATTTCTGATAGATTATTTATTATTATTAAATAATTTTTTTTGTAATTATATTTTTCAGTTCTTGAATAAAGCTTCATAGTTTTGTTATTTTTGTTTTAACGAAAATAGATAAAATTTTTATATTAATTATTAGATTATGTTTACAGGGATTGTTGAAGAAGTAGGGAAAGTATTAAGTGTTTTAGATAGAAAAATTTATGTAGAGTGTTCTTTTATAAAAGAAATCGTTTTAGGACAAAGTATTTGTCATAATGGAGTTTGTTTAACAGTTTTTGATATAGATAAAGATGGATATTGGATAGAAATAGGACAAGAAACTTTTGAAAAAACTAATTTAAGAGAAATATTTAAAAAAGACAAAAACGTAAAAAAAACAGGAGCACATGTTAATATTAATTTAGAGAGAAGCGTATTGAACAATGGGAGGTTTGAGGGGCATATTGTTCAGGGACATATAGATGAAACAGCCGAGATTATAAAAATAAAAAAAGATAAAAATTCATATATTTTTGATTTTAAAACAAAAAGTAAATTGACAGAAAAATTAACAGTTGAGAAAGGATCTATTTGTATTAATGGAGTGAGTTTAACTGTTAACAAATGCTTGAAAAATAAGTTCAATATTTGTGTTATTCCATATACTTATAAAAACACGAATTTCAAAGAACTTAAATTAGGAGATATTGTTAATTTAGAATATGATATTTTAGGGAAATATATTATAAAAAACAAAGATGAGTAACATAAAAAATTTTTGTATTATAGCTCATATAGATCATGGGAAAAGCACGTTAGCTGACAGATTATTAGAGTTCACGAATACGGTGTCTAAAAGACAATTGCAAAACCAAGTTTTAGATGATATGGATTTAGAAAGAGAAAGAGGAATAACTATAAAAAGTCATGCTATACAAATGGAATATAAATATAAAGAGAAAGATTATATTTTAAATTTAATTGACACTCCAGGCCATGTTGATTTTTCTTATGAGGTTTCAAGATCTATAGCGGCCTGTGAAGGAGCTTTATTAATAGTTGATGCGGCTCAAGGAATAGAAGCGCAAACTATTTCTAATTTATATTTAGCATTAGAGCATAATTTAAAAATAATTCCAGTTATAAACAAAATAGATTTACCTAGTGCTCAACCCGAATTAATAAGTGATGAAATAATGGAATTATTGTCTTGTAAAAAAGAAGATATTATTTGTGTAAGCGCAAAAACAGGTCAAGGTATAGATAAAATATTGTCAGCAATAACAGAAAGAGTGCCTGCTCCTAAAATACAAAAAGATTCTCCTTTGCAAGCAATGATATTTGATTCTGTTTATAATTCTTTTAGAGGAATAGAGATATATATAAAAATTATAAGCGGGGAAGTTAAAAAAGGGCAAAAGGTGAAATTTATGGCAACAAATAAAGAATATTTGGTAGAAGAATTAGGCGTTTTGAAATTAGAAAAGGATCCGAAAAATAAATTAACAGCTGGTCAAGTAGGGTATATAATATCTGGAGTAAAAGATGTTAGAGATGTAAAAGTAGGGGACACTATTACCACAGTAGAAAATCCAGCAAACAATCCTTTAAAGGGATTTGAAGAGGTGAAGCCTATGGTTTTTGCGGGTATTTATCCTGTTGATACAGAAGATTATGAAGAGCTAAAAAAATCATTAGAAAAACTACAATTAAATGACGCATCTTTAACTTATAACTCAGAATCTTCTGCGGCATTAGGATTTGGCTTTAGGTGTGGTTTTTTAGGAATGCTACACATGGAAATTATACAAGAAAGATTACAAAGAGAGTTTAACATGACAGTTATTAATACAGTCCCAAATGTTTCTTTTATAGCTCATACCACAAATAAAGAGATTTTAAATATAAATAATCCTTCTGATTTTCCAGATATTAGTTCAATTGACTACATGGAAGAACCTTTTATAAAATCTCAAATAATAACTAAATCAGAGTATATTGGTGTAGTTATGGATTTATGTATAAAAAGAAGGGGGATTTTAATTAATCAGGTTTATTTAACAACAGAAAGAGTAGAGTTGATCTTCGAACTCCCATTATCAGAAATAGTTTTTGATTTTTATGATAATTTAAAAACAGTTTCTAGGGGATATGCTTCTTTTGATTATCAGCCAATAGATTATAGAAAATCAGATCTTGTAAAATTAGAAATTTTATTAAACGGAGATCAAGTTGATGCTTTATCAACTTTAATACATAAAGAGAATGCTTACTCTTTTGGTAAAAAGATATGTGTTAAATTAAAAGAATTAATACCAAGACAACAGTATGATATAGCGATACAAACAGCTATAGGTTCTAAAATTATAGCAAGGGAAACTGTCAAAGCTTTAAGAAAAGATGTTACAGCGAAATGTTATGGAGGAGATATTACAAGAAAAAGAAAATTATTAGAAAAACAGAAAAAAGGAAAAAAAAGAATGAGACAAGTTGGGAATGTTGAAATTCCTCAAAGCGCATTTTTAGCTGTTTTAAAATTAGATAAATAGAATATGGCAGGACATAGCAAATGGGCTAATATAAAACACAGGAAAGGGGCTCAAGACAAAAAAAGATCTAAAATATTTTCTAGAATTATAAAAGAGATTACAATATCTGCAAAAAGCGGAGGTCCAGATATTAATTCTAATCCTAGACTTAGATTAGCTATTCAAAATGCTAAAGGAGCGAACATGCCAAAAGATAATATAGAAAGAGCTATAAAAAAAGCAACAAGTAATGATGCTGGTCAAATTTTTGAAATTAATTTTGAGGGATATGGTCCTCATGGAGTGGCTATATTTATTGAGTGCGCAACTGATAATAAAAATAGAACAGTTTCAAACATAAGGGCTGTTTTTTCGAAAAATGGAGGAAGCTTAGGGGTTAATGGTTCTTTAGATTTTATTTTTAATACTATAGGGATATTTCAAATAGATAAAGATTCAATACAAACAAACTTAGAAGATTTAGAGATGATATTGATTGATTATGGATTAGAAGATTTAGAAAACGAAGGAGATAAAATTATATTATTAACTTCTTTTCATAGTTTTGGATTAATGCAAACAGAGTTAGAGAAAATGGAAATAAAAATTATTAATGCAGAAGTGCATAAAATACCAAAAGAGTATATTAAATTAGATAAAGAAAAAACTTTAAAAATATTAACGATGATAGAAAAGTTTGAGGAAGAAGAAGACGTGCAAAATGTTTTTCATAACATAGAAATAAACTAACATGAAAGTAGCTTTATTAGGATCTGGAGGTCGTGAATGCGCTTTGGCTTGGAAAATATCAAAAAGCAGTTTATTAAATAAATTGTACATTTTACCAGGTAATGCTGGCACAACAATTTATGGAGAAAATATTAATATTAAAGTGAATGATTATAAATCTATAAAAAAATTTATTGAGAAAAATAATATTGATGTTTTAATTGTAGGGCCAGAAACGCCATTAGTTGACGGAGTGGTTGATTTTTTATATAATAATATAAAAAATAAAGATTTTTTAATTATAGGCCCAAATAAGAAAGGAGCCGCCCTTGAAGGCAGTAAAGATTTTGCAAAAGATTTTATGGTTAAAAATAATATACCAACAGCTAGACACAAGACATTTGATTCAAATAACATACAAGAAGGATATAAGTTTTTAGAAGAACTACATCCCCCTTATGTTTTAAAAGCAGATGGTCTTGCGGCAGGGAAAGGAGTTTTAATTATAGATGATTTAGGAGAGGCTAAAAAGGAGTTAACATTTATGATTAAAGATAATAAATTTGGCAATTCAAGTAAAAAAGTAGTTATAGAAGAATTTTTAAATGGCACAGAAATATCAATTTTTATTTTAACTGATGGTGAAAATTATAAAATATTACCTCACGCAAAAGATTATAAAAGGATCTTTGATCAAGACAAAGGACCCAATACAGGTGGCATGGGGGCAGTTTCCCCTGTTCCCTTTTGTGATAGATTTTTTTTAGATAAAGTAGAAAATGTTATAATAAAACCAACAATTAAAGGATTAAGAGAAATGGGTATAAAATATCAAGGTTTTATTTTTTTTGGATTAATGGTTGTCGGCAAAGAGCCTTATGTAATAGAATATAATGTTAGACTAGGAGATCCAGAAACAGAAGTTATTATGCCTAGAATAAAATCGGATATATTAGATTTGTTTGTAGGAGTAAAAAATGAAACATTAAGCGAAAAGGATATATTTATTAATGAAGAATCAGCCGCCACAGTCATGTTGGTTTCTAAAGGATATCCCGGAACATATGAAAAGGAAAAAGTTATAACTAATTTAGATTTAGTTAAAGATTCTTTTGTTTTTCATGCTGCAACTAAAATAAAAAAAGGAAAATTTTTAACAAATGGCGGTAGAGTCATGTCTATAACTTCAACAGGCAAAGATTTAAATTCCGCATTAAATAAAGCATATGTTAATGCTAATTTAATTGAATTTGATAATAAATTTTTCAGAAAAGATATAGGTAAAGACATGTTTTGTTATAAAGTCACTGATTTTTGAATTTAAATAATTTTATAGTCCAAAAAATCAACAAACTAATAATAATAATAATAAAAATTATATTTAATTTATTATGCACTATAGGTATAATTTCAAATGTTTTGCAAAATAAATTTTCTAAAAAATACCAAAAACTGCTCATATAAAGTAAAAGTAATAAAATGTTTTTAAAAATTATCAGTAATAATAATTTAGTTGGAAAAATATCTTTTTTTGTATTTTTTGTTTTCGTAATATGTTTCAAATTTTTATTTTCTAATTCAGAACATGTAAATTTAGACACAATAACAACAATTGTTTCAAGCGCCAATATTTATATTATTTTAAATTTCATTTTTTTATTTTTCATATCAATTGGGTTGAATAACATGATATACGAAAAAGGGATAATTAAAAAAAACAATACACTTGTTGCAATTGTTTTTTTAACAATACATCCATTTTTATATGATTTTAATTTATTACTTATAGGAGTTTTTATATTATTCTTTTTAGAAAATATAATAGAAATATTTTTTAATGATAAAATCAACAATCAGGTTTTTTATGCGGCTTTTTTAATATCATGCGCGAGTTTGTTTAATTTTTATCTTATATTTTATTCTTTGTTACCGTTATTTTTTATTTTTTTATTTAAACAAGATAATATTCGTTATTTTATTATTTATTTATTAGGATTAATAGTCCCATATTTTTTCATATATTTTTTAGAATTGTTATTCGAATTTAAATTGTTTAATAATATAAATTCAAGTACCACTTTCTTATTTCAATTAAAAGATTTAAAGTTTTTTATTCCCTTAGTTTTGATTTCGATTTTTTCTTTTATAGAGCTTTTTAATTGGATGAATAAAAAAAGCATTAGATCTAGAAATTCTTTTTTTATTATTATATTTTTTGCAATTTTTACAATTTTATTTTTACTATTACGAATCATTAGTTTTTCATATTTTGTTTTATTATTTTCTTTTCCTGCAAGTTTGTTTTTGGCAAACTATTATCTTTATTCTAAAAGAATATTTATAAAACATTTTTTATTTTTTATCTTTACTTTAACTATGTTTTTTTCTTATTATAATTTTTAGATGAAATTCGGGATAGTTAGATTTCCAGGCTCTAATTGTGATCATGATATATTTTATGTTTTGCATAATATCTTAAAACAAAAAGTTGAATTTTTATGGCACAAGGAGACAGATCTTAAAAAAAGTGATTTTATCATTTTACCAGGGGGTTTTTCTTATGGAGATTATTTACGATCTGGAGCGATAGCTTGTATGTCTCCTATAATGAAGGAGATAATAAAGTTTGCTGATTCTGGAGGTTATGTTTTAGGCATATGTAATGGATTTCAGATTTTATGTGAATCTGGATTACTACCAGGAGCTTTACTTCGGAACACAAATGGACTTTTTATATGTGATAATACTTTTTTGAAAGTTAATAATAATACTACTTTATTAACAAGGAATATAAATAAAAATAACATTTTAAAAATTCCTATTGCTCACGCAGAAGGAAGATATTTTGCTTCAGATGAAACCTTAAAAAATATTATCGATAAAGATCAAATATTATTTCAATATTCAAATTTAGAAATGGAATTAAAAGAAGAATGTAACCCGAATGGATCTTTATTAAACATAGCAGGGATATGTAATTCTAAAAAAAATGTATTTGGGATGATGCCCCATCCTGAAAGAGCTGCAGATTTAGAGTTAAAAAACGATCATGGTAAAATTTTGTTTGAAAGTATTTTATCTATTTAAACATTTTGTTGTTTTTATATAATTATATACTTGATGATTAATCATATTTTTAATTTTTCTGTAGTTATTAAAATTTTCAACAATATATGATGAGGATACATTTATAAAATTATTTTTTATTTTAATTATTGATTTTGATTTTTGATAATTATTTTTCACTGAGCTGTTTTTTCTTGGATAGACTATTATTTTATACTCTTCAAGTATTTTTTCACATTCTTTCCATGTTTCTATATTATTAAAATTATCTTCCCCCATAATAATAGAAAAAGAATGATTGAATTTTTTGAGAAAATTTAAAGTTTGTATTGTGTAATAAGGAGGAGACATTTTTTTTTCAAAATCTTTTACAATTAAATTAGGGTGATTTTTAGTTGCAATATTTAGTATATTTATTCTTTCAGAGTATTTTATAAGATTATTTTCAGGTTTTTTATTATAAAAAGGAGTTACTAAATACCACACCTCATCGAAATTTATTTCTTTCATTACAATTTCTCCAACATCTATATGTCCATTATGAACAGGGTTAAAAATCCCAAACAATAATCCTATTTTTTTACTCATCAATAAATAATTTTATTTTTTTTATAATTTCTAAGCATGTTTTTTTTAAATCATCATTCACCACAGAGCAATCAAATTTATTTTCCTTTTTTATTTCTTTTCGGATTTTTTGTATTCTGATATTTAGATCTTTTTCCGATTCTGTGTTTCTAAGAGATAGTCTTTTTTTGATTTCTAGTATACTGGGAGATTTTATAAAAATAGATAAAGCTTTATTTTTAAATTTATTTTTTATTTTTATCCCACCTTCAACATCGATATCAAATATTACTATTTTCTTTAAATTCCATATTCTTTTTATTTCAGATTTTAATGTTCCGTAATATATATTTTCATACACCTCTTCCCATTCTAAAAATTTATCATTTATTATTTTTTGTTTAAAAATTTCATTTTCTATAAAATAATAATCTTTTCCATTGATTTCATTTTTTCTTTTTTTTCTCGTAGTACAAGAAATAGAAAACATTAAATTTAAATTTTGTTCAAGTAAATGTCTCACGATACTTGTTTTCCCGGATCCAGAAGGGGCAGATATTATAATAGCTTTTTTCATCTTTTATTTACAAAATTAAATTTTTTTAGTACTAACCAAGTATACTCCTAAAAATATTAATATAGTTGGGGTGATCATTTTTGCATTTATAACATCTACTTGAAAAAGTATCGCAAATAATGCCGCAAAGATAGGTTGTAAATATATATAGCTACTTACAACAGATGATTTTAAATAAGTTAGGGAAAATATGTTTAACAAGTAAGCTAAAAATGTTGTAAATATAACAACATACAATACTCCAATTATAATGCTTGTTGTTATAATATCTGGATTTATGGTTAAAACTTCTTTTATGCCGAAGGGAAATACAAATATAAATCCAAATAAAAAAACATAAAAAATTACAGTTATAAAACTGTATTTTTTCATCAAGCTTTTTACTAATATTAAATATAAAGCATATGAAAAAGCATTGACAAAAATCATAACATTTCCTTTTGATATGTTTGTCGCCGTAAGTGTGTTTTCGCCATTTAAAATTATACTTATAGCTCCTATGCATCCTAGCACTATGCCTAATAACTTTATTATTGAAAATCTTTCTTGTTTTATTAATAAAGCTATTGTTAGCACTAATATAGGATTAGTGGTCATGATTATTGAAGCATTTATTTCTGTAGTTAAGTTTAATCCATTAAAAAAAAACAATTGATTTATAGTTACTCCAAATAAACCACATAGCATTAATAAAAAGTAGTCTTTTTTGTCTATAACTTCTTTTGTAATCCATATAGATTTTATTATAAAAAATAATAAACAAGCAAAAAAAACTCTTAAGAAAACAAATCCAGATGGATGTAGATTACTATTCATCACATCTTTAGCTATAGTGTAATTTAAACCATAAATTAGATTTACCAAAATTAACGCTAAATGAGCTAATTTATTTTTTTGCATATATATTTTAACTAATATATGATAAATTTATATCAACTTTAATACTTTTGTAAAAGTGAAAATAGAAACTAAATTTATTCATGCTGGTCAAAAACCAGATCTTGCAACTGGAGCAATAATGACTCCAATTTATCAAACATCTACTTTTGCTCAAGAAATACCCGGACAACATAAAGGATTTGAGTATGCAAGAACAGGAAATCCAACCAGAGATGTTTTGGAAAAAAATATTGCAGCAATAGAATCAGGTAAATTCGGAATATGTTTTAGTAGTGGAATATCTGCTGTATCTGCGGTTATTTCTATATTAAAACCAGGAGATGAAGTTATTGCTTCTACAGATTTATATGGAGGTACTAATAGATTGTTTAATAAGTTTTTTGCAAAATATAATATAGTGTTTAAGTATTTTGATTTTAAGAATTTAGAGAGGTTAAATGAATTAATTAACTCTAAAACCAGATTAGTTTGGATAGAAACTCCAACAAATCCTTTAATGCAGATTATAGACATCAAAACAGTTTCTAGTATTTTACAAAAACATTCAAATATTAAGTTTGCAGTAGATAATACTTTCGCAACACCATATTTACAAAATCCATTAAATTTAGGAGCTGATATAGTTGTTCATTCAGCCACTAAATATTTAGGAGGACATTCAGATTGTATTTTAGGGGCAGTTATTTGTAATAATAAACTTATATCTGATAAATTATATTTTATTCAAAATAGCGTTGGCGCTATTCCTGGACCAATGGATTGTTTTTTAGTTTTAAGAGGAATAAAGACGTTACATGTTAGACTAAAACAACATAGTTTTAATTGTAAAAAGATAGCAAATTTTTTATCTAATCATAATAAAATTTCAAAAGTATATTGGCCTGGAAATCAAAATAGTAACAATTATAATATAGTTAAAAAACAGATGAGAGACTTTGGGGGCATGTTGTCTTTTGTTTTAAAAACTGATAAAGCTTCTAAAATAAATAAATTTTTCAAGTCTTTGACTTTATTTACTTTAGCAGAATCTTTAGGAGGAGTAGAATCTCTGATTTGTCATCCGGCAACTATGACTCACGCGGCTCTTTCAAAAACAGAAAGAAGACGCTTAGGTATAAATAATAATTTTATAAGAGTTAGTGTAGGAATAGAGTGTTTTGAGGATTTAATTGAAGATTTACGTATATCTTTAGATAAAATTTAATGTTTTTGTGTTTTTTTCATAAATTAAGTAAAAAAAACTTGTAAAAGATCATAAATGACTGATAATCAGGAAAATAAATATTATACAATTTTAAACACAAATGTGTTAATAATCATGAAAAAAACACACCTATATCATATGTTAATTAACTGTAAATCAATCATTTATATCAAAAAAGCTTTTCAAAAATCAAAAGATGTTAAAATTATGTTTTCATTAAAAAATGAAAATAAGTTTTCTAAAATTAAAATATATCATAATTTAGCAGACGTTTAACCAAATTAATTAACTATGGATGGTGTTTTTAAGTACTTTAATGGCTTCTTTACAGGATTAACAGGCTTATTGGTTAACTTGTTAGCTTTAGGAGTTGTTATTGAAATCCTTTTTGGTAGTTCTGCTTTTGGAATGACTGTAATTGATAATGTTATGGGAGTTGTACAAGGGCTAGGCTCACAAGGGTTCGTTGGAGTTGTTGCTTTATTGATCTTATGGAGTTTCTTCTCTAAGAAGTAAGCATACCGACCCACTTAATTATTTAAAATAACCCTCTTTTTAGAGGGTTATTTTTTTTAATGAGAGATTAGCCAATTTTGACCATATCCTATTTCTACTTGTAAAGGGGTTTTGAATTCCTTGAAGTCTTCCATTTTGTTTTTTATAATTTCAGACATTATATTTAATTCAGATTTTTGCACATCAAAAACTAATTCATCATGAACTTGTAAAATCATTTTACTATTTAGATTATGATTAATAATTTCATTATTGATTTTTATCATAGCTATTTTAATTATTTCAGCAGCTGTTCCTTGTATTGGAGAGTTTATAGCGTTTCTTTCTGCATGTGATCTTAATGTTTCATTATGAGAATTAATATCTTTTAAAAATCTTTTTCTTCCATAAAAAGTTTTTATATAATTATTTTTTCTAGCATAATTTATACATTTATCCATGTAATTTTTAATTTCAGGATATTCGTTAAAATATTGTTTTATAATATTATTAGCATCTTTTTTAGAAACTTTTAGTCTCCTAGATAATCCAAACGCAGATATTCCGTATATAATTCCAAAGTTTACCATTTTAGCGATACGTCTTTGATTTGTATTAATATTTTT
>CEVQ01139848.1_pt1 | contig 15600 bp, 14 predicted proteins | sample 356551 | NCBI WGS metagenome assembly CEVQ01 (sample SAMEA2623756, study PRJEB7988) | marine metagenome | biome: marine biome (ENVO:00000447); feature: mesopelagic zone (ENVO:00000213); material: "saline water (ENVO:00002010), including plankton (ENVO:xxxxxxxx)" | depth 250 m | reverse complement strand
AATGGTGAGTTTGCAAAGCGCAATCCAAGAGTTATACAGTTCCTAACCAACTACTACGTAGATGCTAAGCCTTTGGCTGAAGCAGAAGCGTATAAGGCTGAAGCTGATGTAGAATGGGTGGACGTTGCTGTCAAGTACCTGAAAGAGAACGAAGACATCTGGTCCACTTGGATAACCGATGATAACCGACTTGAGATAATAGCTAACGTTAAATCTCAATTGTCCCTCGAAGATTAATCTTCGGACAATAAAAGCGTAGTTAGATAAAGGGAGGTGGTGATTAATTTACCGCCTCCCTTTACTTTTAAGTATTGCTATACAAATATAGACAATTTATACTTCTTCCCTGTGTTCCCAAAATTTCACAAACCGTTCTATGGCTGGATTGTAGTAGCAGTTGGATCTTTAGTTGCTTTTAGTTCCGGCCCTGGGCAATCTTATACATTCGCAGTTTTTATAGATCCTATGATAAACGATACAGGTTTATCTAGGACAAACTTGTCTACACTTTATGCAGTTGGTACCGGATTAAGCGCTGCAACCGTATTTGTAACAAGCCGCTTGGCCGATAGATATGGTACAAAGATTGTAATAGTTATAGCTATAACCTGCCTCACATTAACTTGTTTTGGAATGTCGATTGCAGTGGGAAGCATTTCCTTTTTTATAACATTCGCTGCACTTAGAGCTCTTGGACAAGGATCGCTCCCCATAAATGCCACCCTAGTAACCGCACAATGGTTCGTAGCAAACAGAGGTAAGGCAATGGCAGTAATGGGCTTGGGTTTCGCTGCCTCCATGGCTTTTATGCCCTTCTTATCCCAAAACCTAATAGATCGGTTTGGCTGGCGAGAAACATATGCAATATTAGGCGTATTAGTATGGATATTGGTAGTACCGTCAGTAACATTATTACTACGTGATACACCCGAAGAAATGGGACTCTATCCGGACGGGGATAATAAACCGCCCGAATCTGAAATCCATTCCCAGAACACCTACGAACAAGATAGGCGAAAGGTTTTAACATCCGTCATGTTCTGGAGTTTAGCTATACCCCTTTGTACTTCACCTTTTGTATCAACGGGTCTGATGTTCCACCAAGTTGCGATATTTAGTGAAAAAGGTTTTTCCTCAGGCCTAGCAGCTGGCATATTCATACCATTGTCCCTATCATCACTCGGATCCTCTATAATTTCTGGTGCAATTTCAGACAAAATAGGCCCCAAGAAACTTTTTTACGTATCTATGTCAATGCTGCTATTAGCTATGGCTACCATTAATACACTAGAATCTTCTTTTATGCCTCTTATATATTCAATTATATTAGGCGCTAGTAACGGTGCTGGAAGAATTGTAACCAGTGTAATTTGGGCAGATATATACGGAAGGTACAAGCTAGGACGGATACAAGGTACAGCGACCATGGTCATGATGACTGCTTCAGCCATGGGGCCTCTACCGTTAGCTTTAACCAGAGGAGCTACAGGAAACTTCACCAGCGGTATATTACTGATGTGTATCCTACCCATACTAGCAATGGCAATGATTACCATTGCTAAAACCGAAGGAATGTCCCTTAAAGGACAAGAGGAGTCATAGCTATAACAGATGACCCCTCTCATTTGATCCTTAACTGGCTAGTTTATGAAGATGAAGGATCTTTAACAAATCCTTGTGAAATACGGTCAATTATTACTGCTAAGATGACTATACCTAATCCACCCATCAAACCTCGACCGAATTCCAATTGCTGTACTCCAGCATAAACATCCGCTCCTAATCCACCTGCACCAACCAAGGCAGCAATTACTACCATTGCCAGGGCCATCATAACAGTTTGGTTTATACCAGCCATAATAGTAGGTCGTGCAAGTGGTAACTCTACTTTAACAAGAAGTTGCCATGGAGTAGTACCAAATGCCCTAGCTGTCTCTTTAAGTTCAGGAGAAACAAGACGTATGCCTAAATTGGTTAGCCTTATTCCAGGAGGCACCGCATAAATAATAGTGGCGAAAACCGCTGGAACCATACCTATGCCCAAGAAGAATATAGCAGGAATCAAATACACGAAACTGGGCATAGTTTGTGCCATATCCAGCATTGGCTTAACCATTTTTTCTACTCTGTCACTTTTTGCAGCTAATATACCAACTGGTACCGCTATGACTATAGACAAAAATGTTGCAGTTCCTACTACGGCCATGGTGACCATGGCTCCGTCCCACAAGTTAAATATATTAAGTGTAAAGAGTCCGAGAACACTAAATACAGCAACTTTGTGACCATTCACTTTCCAGGCTATTAGATATAGCAATCCTGCAAACAGGTACCACGGCATATCTTGCAATTCCTTTTGCAGAGGCACCATAGCCTTAAGTAGATTATTAACAAGACTGCGAAAATGGGTTTTAAATTTAACTTTTAATGAAAGAACTGTATCGTCTATAAATCCATAAACGTCCGTTGGCTTGATTTTCGTGTCTCCAACATTAACTGCAATTTTGTCAACTTTTTGTATCCTCTGCCCCTCTATCTCATGCTCTGCCTGTCCAGGAGCATAAAATGGAAATGTATCAGGAACCCCCACCAGTGCTAATAAACTAAAGGTCACAAAAATAGTTCCTGTAATGTATTTATGCAACTGCTCTTTCATGGAACCCAATATGGATATCATCAGGAATCCGGACAAAGACACAAATATCCAGAAATACAGTTTTGGAAAAAAATTAAACATCGCAGGACCCTTGGGAATTTGAAGGATCAAATCTACCAAAATCACTACAAAAAACAGTGTCATGACATAAGGTTTTATCCTGTCCAATAAAGTGCCTTCTGATGAGTAAAAATCTTTTATATTCTGCATAATAACCTCTAATCAACTTATAGTGATGAGCTTGCCACTCATAATTTTATACAATATTTGATACCTGATCACGATTGTGTATTTGAATCATTTATCTGTGCCTGCTGGCTCTCTGCCAGACTCAAAAGCAAGGATCCCCTGGTAACAATACCAAGCAGAGCGTCTTCCTCGTCTACAACAGCAACAGGGCAATCGCTCATAGCAGATAAAGGAACCAATTCATCTATAGGAGTGTCCTGGTAAACTCTGTTCAGGGTGGGTGGGTCATTCGTAATCAGTTCTTTCAAAGAACTGGTTTTATCCGATGAATCACCATATAAATCCTTATCTGAAACCATCCCCATTAACTTGTTATCAGAATTAGTAACAAACACATGGTCCTCTTCTGTTGCACCTATTTTTTTCAGCAGATCATCAACTTCAGCAGAGATATCCACAACTAATGCAGGATCCTGCATTATGCTGCCTGCACCCAAGACTCTTGTCCGCGATATACTCCTGATAAAATCTTCAACATAAGAATCTGCTGGATTATCTACTATTTCTTCTTTACTCCCAAGTTGCACTATCTCACCATCCTTCATAATAGCTATGCGGGAACCCAGCCTAAGAGCCTCGTCCAAATCGTGAGTAATGAAAACTATGGTCTTTTTCAAAGTAGTCTGGAGATTGATTAGTTCGTCTTGCATTTCTCTGCGGATCAAAGGGTCAAGAGCACTAAATGGTTCGTCCATCAGAAGTATTTCCGGATCCACTGCAAGAGCTCGAGCTAATCCTACTCTTTGCTGCATACCTCCACTAAGCTCAGTGGCATAATTGTCTTCCCATCCCTTCAATCCAACTAATTCAATCACTTCTCGCGCTTTTTCCCAGCGTGTGTGCTTATCAATTCCTTGGATCTCAAGACCAAATGCCACATTGTCCAATATAGTTCTATTCGGCATTAACCCAAAATGTTGAAAGACCATGGCAGTTTTAGTTCTTCTGAAATTAGTTAGTTCACGACCGTTATATTTGATCACATCCTCTGCATCTACATATATTTCACCTGAATTTGGCTCTATAAGCCTTGTGAGACATCTAACCAATGTAGACTTACCACTACCCGACAAACCCATTACTACGAAAGTTTCCCCTTCATTAACATCGAAGCTCACATCCTTCAAAGCAACTACACAGCCTAATTCTTCCTGGATTACCGATTTTTGCTTCTCAATGTATTCAGAAGACATAGCCCTATCTGGATCCTCTCCGAATACTTTCCACAATGATCTTACCGATATCCGCTTTTCGTCGGATTCAGTTCCACTTTGCTGTTCTGTTTCAACTCTAATCGCCATTTTTACTCCTATTCTCTTCTACGGAATACAAACTCTTCGTTCAGAAATCCCGTTGAGATCAAAACTTTTTATCGGTAGGCACTGCCATCTAAAACCTGCAATGCAAAATTAATGTGGGAGATTCTCTCTAGGATGAAACTCCCTTTCTATAAATATTCCACATGTTTGTACGTAGTCCTTTGAAGGATTCAGCATATGCATCAAGACTCCAAAGCGTGGCGACGATTTGAATCATTCCTAAAAAGGTATTGGCGGCGGCTCCCATATCGACATCTGGTCTAATACTGCCATCTTTGATACCTTCATCCACAACATTTTTTATGAAATCTAGATAATTGTTCAACATAAGAGAGACTCTATCCGACATGAATATTCCATCAAACGCTATCGCCTCAGAAATAATTATGAAAGAAACTGCCCTTCTATCTTCAACATCATTTAAATGAGCCACCAATATCCTTCCCAAATGGTCTAATGAAGAGTCGCCAACCTGTTTACTATTGACCAGCGTTTCCATCAAATTCTGCTCAATACTGTCTATAAGCAGTGTCAGGATTGCTCGTTTACTACGGAAATGTTTATATATGGCTCCCTCTGTCAATCCAACTTTTTCAGCAATGGCATCTATAGTCACAAATTCCATGCCTTTAGAAGTGATCAAACTCTGGGTAGCTTCTATGATTTGGTGCTGTCGCTCAGAAGTGCTTTGTCTAGCCAAATTGACTCCTCTCATAAGCAAGTAAACGCTTGCTTACCTTAGCATGGAACACTAAAAGAGTCAACTACATTTGTGTCCTGTAAGCACTGTTGCAGCTATAACGAAATGATATCCCCACCAAAATACGGACGTATTACTTCCGGTACTTTTATTGAGCCATCAGCCATTTGATAGTTCTCGATTATGGATATTATAACCCTCGGCAAAGCCAATCCAGATCCATTCAGAGTATGCACTAAATCTGGCCTAGCTGTTGTTTCAGATCTGTATCTAATATTGGCTCTTCTTGCTTGAAAATCCGTGCAATTAGAACAAGAGCTAACCTCAAGCCATTCTTCACAACCAGGTGCCCACATTTCCAAATCAAATGATTTGGCCGACGGAAAGCTCATATCTCCAGAACAAAGTTGCAAAACTCTATATGGAATGTCTAAAAGCCTACACACTTCCATAGCATCTTTCAGAAGCTTATCTAATTCATCATTGGATGATTGAGGAGTAACCAATTTATATAATTCAACTTTGTCAAATTGATGAACACGCTTAATACCTCTGGTATCTTTACCACCAGCTGCCTTCTCCCTTCTGAATGAGGGAGTATGTGCCACATAATAGATAGGTAAATCCTTGGCTTCCAAAATCTCGTCTCTGTGCAGACCTGTTAGAGGAACTTCAGCGGTCGGTATCAGCCACAAGTCATCTTCCTCATCTCTATACAAATTATCAGCAAATTTGGGCAGATTGCCACTACCTTCCATTATTTCTTTCCTCACTAAGTAAGGTACATAAACCTCTGTATAGCCGTGTACATTAGTGTGTAAATCAAGCATCCAAGAATATACTGCCCTTTGCAGTCTGGCTCCTTGACCTTTGAGAGAATAGAATCTAGAGCCAGATATTTTAGAACCCCTAGGCAAATCTATAATGCCAAGATTCTCACCTAGGGTCCAATGAGGCAAAGGATTGAACTCAAAATTTGTGATTTTTCCGTATTCATTCAATACTACGTTGGAAGTCTCATCTACGCCATCTGGGACATCTTCTGCAGGTAAGTTGGGCAACTCAAGAAGTTCATCAGAAAGGCTATGTTCAATTTCTTTTACCTTGTCCTCTAAAACTTTTATTTGTTGTCCGATCTCCCTAACTTCTAGTATTCTGCTCTGGGGTTTTTCTTTTAAAAGTCCAATCTCTTTACTGATCCTGTTTCTATCCGACCTTAGTCCCTCTAGCAGTGTAAGATTTGATCTTCTTTCGAGATCCAAAGACAAAATAAGATCTATTGGGGGATTCTCCCCTTTTCTCTCCAGCGCTGCTATAACAGCTTTAGGATTATTTCTTATAAGATCTATACTTAGCATTCTAACAACTTCTTTGCGTACCAGTAATCAATAATATATCCATTAAATTTTAGCCGAACTATCTATCTCTGAGTTGGGGGAACAGTATAACTTCCCTGATAGAAATCTGTGAAGTAAGCAGCATGGTAAGTCTATCTATGCCCATTCCTAAACCACCGGTAGGTGGCATACCATGCTCTATTGCCAACAAGAAATCTTCATCAAGTCTGTCCAAATCTTCCTCCTGATCCAGATTAGCCCTCAATTCTTCCTGCTCCACGAATCTGCGCCTTTGTTCGTCCGGATTATTTAATTCGCTGAATGAATTGGCTATCTCCATTCCACCTATAAAACCCTCAAACCTCTCGACCATAGAAGGGTCATCTGGCTTTTGCTTGGCTAGAGGAGACATATCCACTGGGTAATCCATCAAGAATGATGGTTGAATTAAATTGGGCTCTACGGCAAAAGTCACTAATTTATCGATAAGCCTACCCCGACTATTTCTTCCTTCTACAGATATGCCTAACGCTTTAATTTTTTCCTGTAGCTCTGAAGCTGCAGGAAATTCATTAAAATCAATGCCTGTAGCCCGTAAAACTTCTTCCCTAAGTGATAGCCTTTGCCAAGGTGGCTTCAAATCAATAATATTATCCCCAAAATTTAGTTTAGTTGTACCCAGAACTTCCAGACTTATTTCGGATACCATGGTTTCCACCATTTGCATTACATCATTATAGTCGGAGTAAGCTTCATAGCTTTCCAATAAAGTGAATTCAGGGTTGTGGTCTTGATCTATGCCTTCGTTCCTGAAAACCCTGCCTATTTCGTAAACTTTGTCAAAACCGCCTACTATGAGCCTCTTTAAGTATAGTTCCGTCGCTATACGCAGATATAAATCTCTATCCAGCGAATTATGATGAGTGGAAAATGGTTGTGCCATGGCACCTGCCGCAACTGGTACCAAAACAGGTGTTTCTACTTCAATGAATCCTCTACTGTCCAGAAAACGTCTCATAGATGCTATTATTTTGCTTCGTAACTTAAAATTTTTCATGGCATCTGGATTGGTAATAAGATCCAAGTATCTTTGCCTATGCCTGGTTTCCAAATCGGACAAACCGTGCCATTTTTCTGGCAATGGTCTCATCGCTTTGGCCAGAAAAACTAAATCTGAACATTCAACAGTAATTTCCCCTGTGCGAGTTAAGAACAAAGGTCCAGTTGATCCCAAGAAATCGCCTAAGTCCAAATCTCTGACAATTGAATAATCATCACCCAAGATATCTCTTTTTAACAGCAATTGTATCTGCCCGGAGTCGTCCTGTAATTTAACAAAGGTAGCGTTCCCCATAATTCTCAACGCAACTATTCGCCCCGCAACTTTAACTTCATCAGTTTTAGAATCTGGGCTCAATGTGTCTCTTTTTGCCTCAAAAAACTCCAAGGCATCAGAAATATTGTGACTACGTTGAAATCTGTTGGGATAAGGGTTTATACCTTTTTCTATTAACTTGTTATATTTGTCCCGCCTACTTGCCAGCAGATCTCCACCCTTATTATCCGTTTCATCCATTATTAAAACCAAAACCTTATTAATTTGAAGTCGATACAGTACTGCATTCTAAGCCTAGCAAAAAAAACTGTAAAGCACAGAATCTCTTTGTTTATCAATTCCATGGCTATATGATAAAATAAGATGCTTTATAAACGGCAAAGTCCGCCAGGAGTAGAAATTGAACTGGCTAGACATATCAATAATAATTACATTCGGATTAGGTTTATACGCAGGCTGGAGAATAGGCCTGCTTGGCGTTACATTTACTAGCGTAGGAATTGTATTCGCAGCTGTTTTTGCGGGAAGCCTCAACAACCATCTAGAACCAATAATAGGTGACGTGGTCTCTAGTGACCTGTTATCAACCTGGATTTCATATATAATCATCTTCGGGTCTGTATTTGGAATATCCCAAGCATTCAAATCTTTATTTAAAAACTTACTAAAGATGGTATTCCTTGGATGGATTGACACTCTGGGCAGTATTATGCTTGGAATAGTCATGGCAACTGTATTATCCAGCACATTGGTCTCAGTTTTATCAAAATATTCCCATGATCTCGTAGTTCAACCATGGAACGAAAGCCCCAATATTGGAGAAATCATTGTAGATGGCACCGGAATCCCCAAAAATGTAAATGATGCCTTGGTAGAATCTACTCTGGTACCAGTATTACTGGATGTCCGCAAAGTAATTCCCGGCAGTATACTAAGTTTTATACCTGGTGATTTCGACCAATCTCTTGATACACTGGAAAAACAAATAAATGATAAGTGAAAAAACATTGGAAGAAAACACTAAGATTAATGCCAAGGTGCTCGTATTAAATCAAAACTATCAACCTCTCAACCTATGCAATGCCAAGAGGGCTATAGTACTAATAAATTTAGGCAAAGCTGATTTAATCGAAAACGGATTCGGAGCCATCAGGACACCAAGCTTTTCATTTCCTGTCCCTTCGGTCATAAGGCTTATGGTTTTGATAAAGAGACCTCTAAAATTACAGAAGTTATCTAGAAGAGAAGTGTTTTCTAGAGACAAATACTCATGTATATATTGTGGTAAAGAAACCGAACAATTGACTCTCGATCATATTTTTCCCAGATCTAGAGGCGGCGGGAGTTCTTGGGAGAATGTGGCCAGTGCGTGCATGCCTTGCAACCATCGGAAAGCCGGAAGGACTCCTAAAGAAGCAGGAATGAAACTCATGAAAGAAGTTGGTGCCCCAAAATTAAACCCATATTCACTTTTCACAAACAAAGCAATAGATGAAAATTGGTACAAATTTATGCCTTGGTTAGCGAAGCACTGATTTAAATATAGAATTAAAATCTGTCTTTTGTAATTTTTCTGATTACCAGATTCACTGGAGTCTCAATCTCGCTGTATATTACCTGATCCGGACTTATTATTACTTCAGCCGAAACGACGTTTTCGTTCAGTTCAATTTCGACTTTATCAAAAAGATCTACCCCTAACTCTCCAGGATCACAATATACTACTTTACTCCATCTATTGACTCTGACACCGATAAGTTTAGACACTAAATCACCTTATTTCTTGTTTTCTAATTTATCTGGCACCGAAAGCATTAGTGAATCCAATACCAACCTGGAGTTAACGTTGTTTTTCAATAATTCTATTGTTTCCTCTATTTTATGTATGAACGTCAGGATTTGGAAATTGGACATCATGGCAGAATGTCGTAGCAAAATATCTAAAGCAAATGTGTTCAATACACTTCCTGGTAATCCATTTTTTGTGACCATTAAATCACGCCACCAAGACATCAGTACTCCCAAATTTTTTATGGCCCCTTCCTTATCATTTCTAAGAGTTCTATCAATATCCTCCGCGTACTCCAGTCTGCTCTCCAAATCATTTTCAAAAAGAGTAGATGCAATATGAATTCTGTGCTTGTAATCATCTATAATTTCCGGGTTTTTGCTGGCGTTAATCGCCCATCCTACACTGCCCTTAGATAATTTAGACAATTCTACACGTTGCTGTTGATCACCATATGAAGATAGAGCCAATGTTGCCTCTATTTTTTCCTGCGATACGTGAGTAAAGGCAATTATTTGACATCTGGACGTTATTGTAGGCAGAATCGCTGAGTAATTGTCGGTTATAAGTATAAAAACAACGTTGGGCGGAGGTTCCTCAATCCATTTCAGTAATGCACCAAAGGCATCATCGGTTAGAAAACTTGCCTCTCTAAATATGAAAATCCTATACATACCTTCAAGAGGTTTAAGTATAAAAGTACGTTGGACATCTATAATGTCTTCTATCCCCACACTAAACTTGTTACCGGAGATGTTTTGTTCAGGGTTTACTTCAATAATTCGTACGTCTGGGTGATTCTCTTGCGATATTTTCCAACAAGATAAGCAAACACCGCATGGTCCCTCAATTGAAACGTCTTTGCACTGTAGAAATTGGGCAAACTTGATTGCTAAAGTTTCTTTGCCTACATTAGCGGGGCCTGAAAAAAGATATGAGTGAGATACATGACCCTTTGTTACACTCTTGGCCAACAATGAAACAACGTGTTCATTCCCAACAAAATTCCACATACTCATAAAAAGATCCTTTTAAACAAGATCGTAAATCATCATGTCGTCGTATGTTTCTCTTCTTCTTATAACTCTAGATTTGCCGTCATTAACCATGACGACAGCTGGCCTCGGAACCATGTTGTAGTTACTAGCCATGGACGGTGCGTAAGCCCCCGCTGCCGGAATTGCCAAAATATCCCCAGCTTCCAACATTGGAAACATAACATCTCTCAACAATATATCTCCTGATTCACAAAACTTACCAGCTATGGATACTTTTTCTGCAATGTCACTTCTCATTTTATTTGCGATGACTGCTTCATATTCGGCTTGATACAAAGCTGGTCTAATATTATCTCCCATACCCCCATCAACAGACACATATTTACGAATACCTGGAATGTCTTTGGAGGATCCTATACTATAAATTGCAATACCAGACCGGCCTATAATTGATCTACCAGGTTCTATAATTAACTGAAGATTGTCTCTGCCCTTCAAAGATGATGTTATAGCTTCTGCATATTCCTTAACTGCAGGCGGCTTTTGATCTCGAGTATAGGCTATTGCAAATCCCCCACCCGGGCTTATCTCACTTATATCTAAATTCGATTCCTCAGCAAAATTTAAGACAATCTCCATAGCCTTGGTATAAGGTTCTAATTCAAAAACAGGCGATCCTAAATGAAAATGCAATCCAACAATCCTTACATTTGATAACCCTCTGGCCATTTCTACTGCCTGTAAAGCTTGACCTGTTTGTATAGAGAATCCAAACTTACTGTCCAAAACTCCTGTAGTAGTGTAAACATGTGTGTGTGGATCTATTCCAGGGGAAACACGAAGAAGTACATCCTGAACAATATGTTTTTCTTTGGCAATACTATCGAGTAAAGTCATTTCGTGAAAATTGTCTATTACCACTCTATGAATATTGTAGTCTACAGCCATCGAAAGCTCGTCCGCACTTTTATTATTGCCATGGAAATAGATCATATCTGAAGGGAAATTTGCCCTTTGTGCAACTGCTAATTCGCCGCCAGAAACCACGTCAAGACCCAAGCCTTCTTCATTAAATAAATTTGCGAGGGCAAGATTTATGAAAGCTTTACTAGCGTAAACAACTCTAGTGTTTGGGTAATAGTCCCTGAATGTGTTGACAAATTCTCTGCATTTTTCTCTCAGCGTAACTTCATCCAAGATATACAATGGTGTGCCATGCTCTCTGGCAAGATCGGAAACGTCACAACCACCTATAGACAGATTTCCATTGGGACTTATGCCAGTATTATAAGGGAAAAGTTCAATATTTGGAAAATTCAATGCTTGTCTCCTTACTATCAGATTGATTAGATGTGAACAACTTCTTCTTCAATAATCTTACCGTCCTCTATAAAAAATGCTCTCAACCTCTTATTTGTATCTACATCCGCGGAAAGAGAAATTAACACGAATAATGTATCAGGCCACGGCTCTGCCAGTCGAACATCTGTGTCTGAGGGGTACGCCTCAGAATGAGTATGAGAATGGTAGATTGCGCCCACTAATTCTTCCCTGTCCAAATCCTGCATAACCTCTAAATGTTGTAGTGGGTCCATGGTATACCGATAGGGACTCTTGGTTTTATTATCCATCCGATAAACCTTAACCACTTCCTCCCCTTTAACTCCCAAAACCCCGCAACATTCATCAGGATTTTCTTCATTGGCATGATCAACCAGTTCTTTAAAACGATCCCTGTTTATTCTGAGCATAATCAACCACATTCTAATATCATTCTGACTATCTTGGCTATACCTAAACCAGTGAAAATGATCGACTGTATCCTCGGTAACTGATATACTGTATATCTGTTATATATAAGCGGGAGTAGCTCAGCGGTAGAGCACCGCCCTTCCAAGGCGGCTGTCGTGGGTTCAAGTCCCATCTCCCGCTCCACAATCAGCATCACGAACACGAATCTAAATTTTATCCTATAAACCACCTACACAAGAATTTGTCTAAATTAAAAAAACACAGGCCCACATCAAGTGAAGTCCATTCATTATTGCAGCAATATCAGGGTCAGGTTACATGGACTCCGAGGTATGATCCGATATCGGAACTCGTCTTCACAATACTGACTCAACACACTTCAGATAGTAATGCTCTAAAGGCTTTCAATAATCTTGTTGGGCAATTCCCATCATGGCAAGATATTCTAGACGCTGACGATGAAGAGGTTGCGAAAACAATATTCATAGGTGGTCTTTCGAAAATAAAAGCCCCGCGAATAAAGTCAGTTCTCAAGGTTATAAAATCTGATACAGGATCTTTCAACATAGATTTCCTTAGGCATATGACTTTAACGGAAGCAAAAAATTGGCTCAAAAGCCTTCCAGGAGTAGGACCAAAAACTGCTGCGGTAGTTTTGGCATTCGCCTTGAATATGCCTGCAATGCCGGTTGACACACATATATATAGAGTCAGCAAACGATTAGGTTTGATCGGAAAGAAAATCGACGTAGATAAAGCACACGATATACTTGAAAACAGTGTAGATCCAAATAAAGTATTTTCATTCCATGTATACCTGATACAACACGGTAGAACCGTCTGTAAGGCCAGAAAACCACTCTGTAACGAATGTGTTTTGAATGATAAATGCCAGTCTGCTTTCAAATTGTAGTTGGCCGGAAATTCCTTGTTGCTCTTATGCTAAGCAGGTATTATACTGATCCTCTGCTAAAGTTAGGAGATCTACAATGATAAAAGCGGCAATAATTAACGTAACGGGTTACGCGGGTATAGAATTAGCTCGCTTACTTCATAGACACCCTGATACTGAACTGGTACAAGTAACAGGAAGAAGTGCATCCGGGCAGAAACTGGGAGACGTATTTCCTCACTTGTCCGATATCAATCTGAATGTCGATGAGGAGATATCAGCATCGGTTGATGTAGTATTCTCCGCGCTACCTCAAACCGCCAGTGCAGAGGCTTTGATCCCTATGGTGGAAAAAGGAGTTAAATCAATTGACATCAGCGCTGACTTTAGGCTAAAAAGTGCTTCGGAATACGAAGAATGGTACGGTGTACCTCACCCAAAACCACAACTTTTAGAGACTGCAGCGTATGGGCTACCAGAAATTAACAAGAGTGAGATAAAGTCCTCGTCCCTAGTGGCAAATCCAGGTTGTTACCCTACCGCTGCTTTATTGGCACTGGCTCCGGCGGTAAGGGAAAATATAATAGGCGAAGATATAATAATTGATGCAAAAAGTGGTGTGTCTGGAGCTGGCAGAAGCCTAAATTTAACGACTCATTTTTCAGAAGTTAATGAAAATGTTTCTGCGTACGCAGTTAAAGGGCATAGACATCTGCCTGAGATAACCCAAGAATTAAGTCGCTCACATAATTCCTTTACCCCTAAAATAACGTTTCTACCTCACCTAATACCAATGACTAGAGGGATATTGGATTCTTGCTATGCAACTCTGGCAGATAATTTTATTGAATCAAATGATAGGACAATTGCTAAGGTTAAGGATATATATCAAGATTTCTACAAAAATGAACCGTTTGTTAAAGTCGTAGATTCCCCTCCAATGACTAAACACACTCTCGGTAACAATGATTGTATAGTCTACCCAACTGTAGACTCTAGAACTAACCGGCTCGTCGTCATAAGCTGCATTGATAACCTAGTTAAGGGCGCCGCCGGACAGGCTATACAAAATATGAATCTGATGTTTGACATGCCTGAAAACGAAGGTCTGGAACAATTAGCGCTTTACCCGTAGAATGTATCAAGTCATGGTTGAATAAACAACAAAACATTTGACTAACTGCCCTCATCGTCTAGCCGGCCTAGGACGCCACCCTTTCAAGGTGGAGATCAGGGGTTCGAATCCCCTTGAGGGCACCAATCTCCCCTCCAGTCAACTAATAATACACATGGATCTTTTTTGCCGTAACAGTATTAGGAAAAAATCAGATTATGAGTTTTCATCCTAACCTGAAACTAAGACGATTTTTTCATGGGGACAACTAGCGCCACTATTGCTACAACTCCAACCATGCCACCGGCATACAAGAATACGGCATCCATACCCCAGTTTGTTCTTAACAGGCCTGCGATTACAGGAGCAATTGCTCCGAATATAGATGGCCCTGTAAACATAAGAGCTGTGACCGATGATTCTGTCCCGCGAGGAGCACCGTCTATGGCGGCCGCCAGCATAACAGGGTTAACTGTATAAAGGAAAACCCCCAGCAGGCCCAATATTACAACTAAAGCCACTCCCTCTCCAAATACTATCAATAATAAGATAAGAAACGACATAGAAAATAAGGATATTGTAATAACCGGTCGCCTGCCAAATTTATCGGACGTCCATCCCATAATAGGCGCAGACACAACTCCCAAAAGGGTTAATAATGCCATGTGATATCCTATTTTGAATACTTCATAGCCTAAATCTTCATCCATATAAATTATCAGGAATATACTTAAACTATTGTGTGCCATAGCTCTGACACTTGTTAAAGAAACCATCGCTACCACTGTCGGATTCACAAGAAGTCCTTTGGCCGCAGTCATATAACTCACGAAATCCTGAGATTCTTTGTTTCCCTCTTCCCCAATTGCTCTTCCATAAAATATTAGAACTGCCAAGGCACTTACCAAAGCCGGGGCTACCAGCACAAGTGACAGCGTCCTCCAATGCAAACCACTCCATTCAAACCCTGCAAACACAAAACCACCAAGTAATATTCCAACAACTATAGGTGATATGCTGTCACCAACAGATCCTCCCATCCTATGTATAGCCAACGCTGTAGCTCTTTTATCGGGATATATCGCCCCCAATGTGCCAAATGCTGGTGCGTGCCACAAAGATGTTCCCAGACCAGTTACCCCAACCCCTATTAACACCAACCAATAGAACTCTGACGTACCTATAATGAAATATCCCAACGCCAAACTGGTCAAACTCGTTGCTAGAATTATGCCTACTTTTCCTCTCCACATATCGGCAATAATGCCGGCTGGAATGTTCATTATGGAGCTACACACGGTTCTGGCCGTACCGAACAAACCAACCTGAACATCGTTAAGAACCATGGCTTCTTTAAAAGATGGTATTAACAGGAGAAATGCTTGCTGATAGAAATGCTTTAACGAATGCCCCATCGCCAGTCCTATCATCATGGCAGAGGATCTCTCTTTAACTTGT
>CEVQ01050100.1_pt1 | contig 15614 bp, 12 predicted proteins | sample 356551 | NCBI WGS metagenome assembly CEVQ01 (sample SAMEA2623756, study PRJEB7988) | marine metagenome | biome: marine biome (ENVO:00000447); feature: mesopelagic zone (ENVO:00000213); material: "saline water (ENVO:00002010), including plankton (ENVO:xxxxxxxx)" | depth 250 m | reverse complement strand
ACGGTTGTTGGAGTTGACTTCGATCTCTGTGTTGCTGATGGCGCCTGTATTGACGCCTGCCCAGTTGATGTTTTTGAATGGATAGATACACCTGACCACCCGGCTTCAGACAAGAAAGCAATAATGATGCGTGAAGGTGACTGTATTGTCTGTCGTGCCTGTGAAGAGGTCTGCCCCGTGGATGCTGTATTGATTACAGATCCCGGTGATGTGGTCGATTCAGCGGCACCTGCCGCTGAAGAAGCGCCTGCAGAGGAGACGGGAGAAAGTGTACAAGAAGAGACCGAGCCTGTAATTCAATCTGAAATTTCATCAACGGTAATGTCGCTGAATCATGCACCAAAACCAACGAAATGGTTGGATAAAATGAATGATGTACTTAGTAAAGAGGAATTGCCATCTACTGGTATTGAAAAAGCTAAAAGTATGTTTAAAGATTTGAGAAAGGAAACACTAGATTCTTTATCGAGAGGAAATGAATACGTAGCTTTGGTTGACGAAGAGAAATGTATCGGATGTACTCAATGCGTATATTTCTGTAATTTCGCCTCCATAGATATGATTTCTCATCATTTAGATGCACGTACTATAGAATTTGAATCTAAAAAAGCACTGATTATGGACGATACTTGCACTGGATGTACTTTGTGTGTTTTTGCGTGTCCGGTTGAAGCCATAACAATGGAAAATAGAAATTGAGTGAAAGAAAGAGTTTTCTTGATTTGCCGAATTTAATTGTGATTTCGATTTGGTTTGTTGCGCTTTATCTGATTTTTTTTATGAGTAGATATGATTGGAGTGCAATGGTCCTTATGCGTGCAGTAATTGTTGTATGTTTATTTTCAGGTGGAGTGTCGTGGTATGTTTTGAAACGGAAAGATAAATTTTCAAGAACGAAAGGAAAGGAAAAATTGATGCCTGCAGTTGGAGAAGTAGAAAATATAGAGAAAGAAATAGAGGGGAGTAAATTCGTCTCTGAAAAAACGTATAGAAAAATAACTTGGATTACAACTATAGGAGGAATAGTGATGTTTTCAATATTCTTAGAATATATAACATATAGAAGTGATTATAGAATCGCTTTGGTATCGTTGTTAATCGGCATTGTAATTTCTAGCATTCCGTTATTTGTTAATGTAAAAGATGATATGGAAAATATAATGGAAAGAGCTGAAAGAGAGCGACAAAAGGCGTGGCGTAAAGGTAAAGTGAAACCACCTAATGGAGAAACGTGAGTGACATAATTGAAGAAGTAAAAAGTGAAATAAAACCGCAAAAGAAAGAGGAAAAGGAAATCAAGGGGATTGCGGATAGAATATTGAACAAAGCAAAGAAAGAAAGTCCTGAAGGAGTTGAAGTAATACTTGTTGGTTCCGTTGCTAAAGGTACGTTTTTAGTAGATGTAGATATTGATATCTTTATTAAATTTCCAATGAATGCTGACCTTAAGAAAGATGGATTAGACGTAGCGCGGAAAATAATGCCTAATGGTGAAGAGGTGTACGCATCCCACCCATATTTAAGAGGAAAGATTGAAGATAGATTTGTAGATATTGTTCCCTGCTATAATATAGATAATATTAGAGATTTGAAATCTGCAGTAGATAGAACGCCATTTCATACAGAATACATCAAAAAAGAGATTAATGGGATGGAGGACGAAATAAGATTGGCTAAAAAATTTATGAAAGGAATAGGGGCGTATGGTGCAGCTTCATCCGTAGGGGGATTCTCTGGATATTTACTAGAAATTCTAGTTATAGAAAAGAAAGGATTTGAGGGTTTCATAAAATGGTTATCCACATGCGAATGCCCCTTGATAATACACGATATTGGGGGAAATAAACATCGTGATGTTATGATTATGAAGGATCCTGTTGATTCGAAACGTAATGTAGCAGCATCTGTAACGAAAGATATTCTTAGTCTATCTATTTTGGCATCTAAAATGTTCTTGAAGAATGAAAGTCGGAATTATTTCTTTCCTAAACATGAAGATAAAGAAGAATGTGGAAATATGACTATGATTAGCCTTGACAAGCCAGAAATGGATGATGAAAGTGCACTTTCGTGGCTAAGGAGTGAAGCTCGAAAAATAATTAGAAATTTGGAAGAATTTAAAATTATATCATATGATGTAAAAATAGAGGATAAAGCAACGATAATAATTGAATCTGAAATAATTGAAAGAACGGATAAAATTAAACATATAGGGCCTGAACCGTGGAAAGAAGGTGCAATGGAGTTCTTAGTAAAATATTCAAATGCAAATATACTTGAAGGGAAAATGGTTGTTGCTAAGAATCCTAGATTTAAAACAATTGAAAATGCTGTTCAGAACTTAATACCTGAAGCTGAAGTAAAAAGTATAGAAGAAAAACCAAAGAAATTACCTTGGTTATAAAAAATTGTGAGGAAGAGTGTGGACCCGAAGGCCCACAAACTCATCCAAACTTTTTTCCGGTTTTATCGAATCTAGAAGTTAACTTCGTAGATTTGATCGCCTGTTGGGTTAAACTTCAATGAGAAGGCATACCCGTTTAGCGAGAAACCGAGACAATCCGATGATGCATCGAATTTGTCACCTGGAGTCAACTTTCCGTCAAAATCATTGTCTGAAAAGACAATGCACATGTCGCCAGCGCCGTCACCGTCGCTGTCTGCTCCAACGTAGTACCCATAGACATCAGATACAAAGCCCGATTGAGCTGTGTTACCTGAGGTATCCTTTAGGTACCATTCAACAGAGTTTACGGACACGGATGGTGTCATCTTAATGATTTCTACCCTCCAGTCGTCTCCAGCAGCCGATGGTGCCATAGCGCCAATCGGAGCTTGCTTGTTTGTACCAGCTAAGAAACTGCTAGCCCAAACGTACAGAACAGCAGCCAATACCACTGTGATCGCGACCATCAAAATGACGGCGATTACAGGAGATACAGCCTGTTCGTCTTTTAGAATTCTTCTATTCATGTTACGTCCTCCAGCCCTTACGGGCTCAATCTAGAAGAGATGGGGTAGATATATACGTTACGATTGCTCTTTTCGAGTGAAAATAAGCACTGAAACCACAATTAATACTAATGTAGCTAATGCTCCAAACCACGCTAAATCTTCTGCCCAGCTGGGGACAACGCCAGAATCTGAAGAAACTGGAGGAGGTGGAACAAGCCATTGGCTAGAAAGAGCCACATCACCAGTAAGGGTACCATTATCGTCAGAAACTAAGAAATCTATATTGAAAATTGAACCTCCTTCACCTAACTCAAAAGAAGATGAAGGTGCAAACCACCAAAACGACCAATTTTCATAGTTATCACTTTCAGAAGGATCTGTGATCAATAATGAATGTAAATCATCCTCTGAAAGAACATCACTAAAACTTAACGACCCGTTCGTAATTGAGATGTTCAGACCTCCTATATTCATATCTGAACGGACCATAACATTTACTTCGTAGATTGCTCCTTTCTCGTAACCATGTAATATTGCATCTTCGAGACCTGAAACAAAATAGGAAGTTTCAGATTGTACTGAAGGAGAAACCATTGAGAAACTGAATAAACTTAATGAAATTAATAATGTTGCTATCGATATAGATTTGGAAATGTGTGTTAACATAGTCTAGACGGTCAAAATTTAACTTACTATTTAAGCATGAACCTGTTCTAAAAGTTACTTAATTAATCCTTTTCTATGTAATGCATCAAAAATAATATGAACTTCGGAATCATCCATACCTAATGATGATGCGGCTTTTTCTATAGTGAAATTCGGATTTTGTATGCTGAAATAAAGAAGTCGTCTTTCGTCGTAAGTACATTTAGATTCGACTGTAATTTTATATAATTCTTGATTAACGAGATTTGTTAAATTAATTAGAGATTTACGTTCTTCTTCTGTATCTTTTAATGAATTTTCGATATCTTTTGAAACCCGATCCAATAAATTGGCCCTTTGTGATAAATCCATTTTTCTAGATGAATCTATAGCATCCCTCATATGTTTGTGTTTTGGAAGATCTAAAATTGAATCCTGTTTAGAAGAAGAATGTGCCTGTTCTTTGAATGTCGATGGGCTGACGTCTATCTGAAGAGAAATATTACGTGTGGAATAATACACCCTACGAGAAGGGCCTCTGTTACTAGGTTCTGTTTCTGAATTTACCAAGCCGTGTTCCTCTAAGATATTAAGATGTTTAACAACTGCTTGTTGTGTAACGGACATTTCTTTAGATAATTGAAGAGGATAGTGTCCTTCGCGAGATAAGAGCTCTAGAATGCGTCGTCTTGTGGGGTTTTCTAATAAGTAAAATAGCTCATTGACCTCATTGAGTGACATATACACCTTAGGTTGTATACCTATAGTTAAAGTTTTCTGAAATTGAAAAGAATAAGGGGTGCAAAGAATTTTTAATTGATGTGTGCCATTATACGAACGATGCCGAAAAGGGTGCGTGATAAGGAAATAATTGAAGCGATAGAACAAATTTTACAGAAACGTATTTTTATCGACAGTCAAAAAAAATTACATCGAGAGGTGTTAAGTATTTTAACAAAAAATGGAAATGAAACTGGCGTTAGTGCTGAAAGAATGAGAATTATTGGAATTAATTCTGGAAAAATAAAAATAGATATTAAAACTAGAAGTGTGAATGAGGTTCCAGAAACTGAAACTGGCTATTTGAGGAAGAGAAAAATAGAATATGATGGAGATGTTGATAGATGGAGAAGAACTGGGAGGGGGACGGACAGAAAAGGAAGAGAATACAAAAAAGGAGAATTTGCTTCTGTGGGCCAACCTTGTCCTGTTTGTAGAAATTTACTGGAGCGAATGGAAAACAAAACGTTGTTTGGAGGAAAGGCCATGATAGGTTTCAAATGTAGAGTTTGCAAATACATAACTGGAAGAAGATGGAGGGAACCTGCAAAATATACGTTCAGTCGTAAAAAATAAGGTGTAAAGAAAGATGAATGTAGGTAAATTGATATTGATTAGACATGGACAATCGACATATAATTTAGAAAATAGATTTACAGGATGGAAAGATGTACCTCTAACGGAATTGGGAGAAATAGAAGCTTTAGAAGCTGCTGAGATACTAAAGAAAGAAACCTTTGATATTGCCTTCACTTCAAACTTATATCGTGCACAAAAAACATTAGCGATAATTTTAGAAAGTATTAAACAGGAAGATTTAGAAGTGATTAAAAATCAGGCCCTGAACGAAAGAGATTATGGCGATTTAATTGGTCAAAATAAAAAAGAAGTAGCAGATAAATTTGGAAAGGAACAGGTTAGAATATGGAGAAGGAGTTATGATATCGCACCACCTAATGGTGAATCACTTAAAATGACATCTGAAAGAGCTATTCCTTACTTAGAAGAAGAGATAATACCTAAAATTTTAGATGGTAAGAACGTATTAGTTGTGGCGCATGGAAATAGCCTTAGGGCCATTGTGATGAAATTAAAGAAATATAGTCCTGAGCAAATTTTGCAAACGGAGATTGGGTGGTGTGAGCCGTGGATTTTTGAAATAGATAATAAAGGAGTGATGACTAGTTTGAAAATAATTCCTAGACCTGGATCTAAAAGTATGAGTAAGATACCAGATTTCTAATCGTATGCCCAAGATTTAACATCTTCCAAATTTGCTTTGGTTGGCTTTACAGCAACGGAGCGGCCCCATTCATCATAAATTATGACATGTTCACCCTGTATACCGAATTTTGCAGAAACGAAATAACCGCTTTCGGACTTAATTTGTACTACCATTTGCTTAGCTTTATCAATGGTTGCCCACCCTACATAGTGGCCCTTCTCTTCGAAGTGTGCTTTTACCATTTCTAGAAATCTTTCGGTGGCATTACTCATAAAAAGTCCAATCCCAATTTCGAATGACAGTTAATAACGATTTTGTAGATAGTTTACTATTAAACTAGACCTTATAAGGTTCTAAAGCCCCGTAGTGTAGTGGTCCATCATTCTGGCCTTTGGAGCCAGAGACCCAGGTTCGAATCCTGGCGGGGCTACCAATACTCTAAGATAAATTATACAAATATTGAAATTTTTGTTTTAGATATCTGATAAATGCATCACTTGATGGCTTTTCTCCAGTAGCATGTAATATCAAATCATCCGGCTCCCAACGACTGCCGTGTATGTGTACATTAGTACGCATCCAATCTAACAATGGTTGTGTTTCGCCACGTGAAATTAGAGAAGGCATATCTGGAATGTCACGTAGTGTGGCTTCCCACAATTGTGAAGCATAAAGATTTCCTAAGGTGTATGTTGGGAAATATCCGAATGCACCCATACTCCAGTGAATGTCTTGTAAAACGCCTTGAGCGTCGTCTGGTGGAGTAATGCCGAGATAGTTTTCCATCTGTGAATTCCAAAATTGTGGTAAATCGTTTACTTTAACATCACCATTCACCAAAGCTTTTTCGACTTCGTAACGTATCATAATATGTAAATTGTAAGTTGCTTCATCCGCCTCTACCCTAATAAGAGAAGGTTCAACATTATTCACTGCACGATGGATAGTATCTAAATCTAAATCACCGACATCGGGAAAAACTTCGCAAAAATCAGATAACCAATGATTCCAAAATTCTTTACTACGGCCGACCACATTCTCCCATAATCTAGATTGAGATTCGTGAACACCTAAGGAAACTGCTTTACCTAATGGAGTTCCTTCATGCTCTCTAGATAATCCTTGTTCGTATAGACCGTGACCCGTTTCATGCATTACACCATACAAACAACCAAATGGAAATGATTCATCATAACGCGTTGTAAAACGCACATCATCAGGACCTGCGCCAGAACAGAATGGATGTGTAGAGGTGTCCATACGGCCACCCTCAAAATCGAAGCCGATTGCCTGTGAAACTCGTAGAGAGAAATCACGCTGACCTTCTTCGGAAAAGGAATTTGACGTCAGAAATGTAAGATCTGGTTTTGAAGTACTCTCGCCAATTGCTTTTACCAAAGGAACGATTTCTTTACGTAACCCTGCAAAAAGTAAGTCCAACTGAGATACTGTCATTCCCTGTTCATAAATATCTAACATTGCATCGTAAATGTTTTCTTTATAGCCATAATGTTCGGCTGCCTGACAGGCCAAGTCTAAATTTTTCTCTAAAGCTGGAGCGAAATGGGTAAAATCATTTTCCGCACGGGCTTTTTGCCAAATTTGTAAGGCGTGCGATTTGTGTCTTGCCATTTCTTCTACTAAACTAATAGGTAATTTGGTTGCTTTATCATATGAACGTTGTATTTCTCTAACATTAGCAGATTCAATATCTGTAAGATTGGCATTTTCTAAAGAATCCAATAAAGAGCCCATTTCGGGATTTATCAAAGCTGAATGAGCAGTTTTAGAAAGATAGGCCAATGATTCTGAACGTAGTTGAGCACCCTTAGGAGGCATGAACGTTTCCTGATCCCAAGCCAAAAGACCGCCGATACTTTCGATTACGCTAAGTTCCTTTACTCGTGAGATTAATTCATCATAATTTGACATAAATCAGTCAATGCTAGCTAGATTTAAAAACGTGGTATGAATTATTCCAAACCTTGATTTGTAAGTAAGAAATCTGATACGGAACCTTCCGCTATAGATCTATGTTTCATTAATCTAGAATGTCTGAGACTTGGGGCCTCTCCTTTCTCAAAAAGTAAAAGCGTTTTTGCCATATAAACTAAAGTTCTACCAAAGTACGGCTCTATATCTCCATTTCTTTCAAATATTTGTGCAGTCATAAAAACTGATATGGGAAAATTTCTAGATATATTTTGAAGAGCCATTAGGATTTTCAAGAATTGTGCTTCGCATCTTTCCTTATCAAGTGCGTAAGCGAGTCTTGTGTGTGCATTTATCGTATCTACTACAATAATACCAACATCTGGTTGAATAAGGCGAGGGTCAGATATTGATTGATGCAATTCTCCTTGATCTTTCGGTTCTAAAATAATTAAATCTGAAGTATCTGTATCGCCAAAAATTTGCTGTATACGTTCGAATGAGACTCCTTCGGTATCAATAAAGATAGATTTTTTACCTGAAGAAATAACCTTCTTGGAAAGTTGAATTGCTAAACTTGTCTTACCACTACCAGGCTCTCCGTAAGCGAGTGTGGAAGCTCCAATTTCAATACCCCCTTCTAACTGTTCATCGAGACTTCTGCAGCCTGTAGAAAGACGTTCGGACACTAATGGAATTAAGTTCTTCGTCTTAATATTGATAAAAGAACCAACATTGATGAAACTGTGAGGAGTGAAAAGCCTGGAATTGCTTCCAAGAGACCCCCGGCATCCTCTTCGTCGTCACCATTATCTGGAATGGTTTGATTATCTCCCCCGTAATCGCAAGAATTTACACCTTCTTTATTTGCAGCGGGATTGTAATTCTCTGCATTTTCATCCATACAGCCCCAAATATCGTCTTGAGGGAAAATGCAACTTCCATCATTTACATCAGCTTCCGGATCGTAATTAGTTGCTGTAGAATCTGTACAGCCTTCTTTATCGTAATTACACTGACTCGGATCGTGAGCAGTGGCATTGTTATCGTAATTATTTGCCGCTGGATCCGTACAGCCATATACTGGTTGTGGGTCAATGGTTATGTGTAATTCCCAATAGTCGATATCTGTACCGTCGGTTATTGTTAATCCTACTGTATAGTTCCCTTCACTCATGTAAATGTGTTCGGAACGTACCCATTCACCATTTTCTATATCATTATTACATTCATCTTCCATTGAATTTACATTATCAATAATACAGTAAGTGGTAGTTGAAGTAGAACCGTCTCCGAAATCCCAAGTAAATGTAATGTTCAAATCAATATCTTCATTAATCTGAGCGGCGAATTCTACGGTTTCATTTACCCTGTAATTATCTCTTTGGAAACCAGTATCTTCAGGATCTTTCATCTGCATACCATCTATAGTTGGTGGTATATTGGAAACGTTGAAATCACTACTCGTGCTAACACAATCATCACTATCATCGCAGACCACTAAAGTAACTGTATAAGTTCCATCATCACCATATGTGTGTGTAGGATTTATTTCCGTAACATTATCGCTTCCGTCACCAAAATTCCAAGAATAGGAAAGTATATCATTTACACCTGGATCCGATGAATCAGCAGTGAAAGATACTTCAGAACCTTCTAGAAAATCACTAGTAGCGTTAATATCCCTTACATCAGGTGCTAGATTCGTAACCGTAAAATTGATAACAGTATCTGGTGAGTAGCCTCTGTGCTCATCTTTCATAGTTAATGTGACACTGTAATCTCCATCTTGTATGTAAGTATGAGAAGTGCTTGGATCGCTAACTTTTGCAGAACCATCACCGAAGTCCCATTCATACTCTATATCGTCGCCCTCGGGATCAGTAGCAGTGACACTGAATACGATTTCATCACCTTCGTATTGAAGACTATTTTCATCTGGAGCATCCAACTCATCTATTTCTGGAGCTTGATTGGGTCCATATAATTCAATATTAGAATAGACAAAATCATCCTCTAAGTCAGATGTAGAATTGTCATAAAGCTTAAAATGAAAAGTGTAAGTATCGTGAGTATCTGCTTGCCAACTGCCTGAATAGGCATCATTTCTAGCATCTGAATAGATGCTTTGATACATGTAAGTATTTCCATAAGAGCCCCCATCTGTACCAGTGATTGACAAGATGACTCTTATGTCAACAGTACAAGCGCAAGCTGTTTGGGCATCATATTCGAAAGATATTGAATCGTGCCTACCGTCAGTATCTAAATCTCCAGTTCCCAGTGTATGGTCATCCTCAAACCATTCTACACAATCATCATCCTCTTCACAAGGTAAAGGTACGTAATAGAATTTTCCTGATTGTAACACTTCGTCATCGTTCGTGGAACTTGTTCCTTTGGAATCGTAAAGATTGAATTTATAGAGGTCCTCACCCCATTCTTCTGTAAAATCAGAGAAGCAAACATAGCCCTTCGAATCATTACCAGTATAGGTGTCTGTTTGACAATTCTCAACGAAAACATCATCCATTGAATAAAACATTACGTAAGCATCATCTAAGCTACCTTTTGGATTTCCTCTACAGTCAGAATTACCGCCTTGACAAGCTACAAAATAATTCATCAAATGCGTAGAGTTACGCTCTTGATAAGTTGCCGACCCCACTTCATTTTCAGAAGGAGGAAGATTGTTTACAACAAAGGAGCCTTCATCGAAGGGGGTGTCATCTTCTGCTTGCTCTTCATTATTATAAGCTCTAAAAGTGTAATCGCCATTATCATAATCATTAAGGATAACACGGCCATTGGAGCCTGTTTCTACATTATCAACAACAGTACCTGCGCTGTTGAATGTTTTAATCTGAACTCCTTCCCTATTACAGGAAGTTTTACTGCATGCTTGAAATTGTAAATCATTAACTCCGCCGCCCGCATCACCGTAACTTTTTACTTGTAAATTGACATTGAATCCTCCAGCAGTGTATGGCAATTCTATATCAGAAAAAGTAGCTGAATCTTCTGTCTTATTATTCTGATTTAGATCGCTTATTCTAAATTCGAAATCATAAGTCCCATCTTCCGGTGCAGTCCAACTTTGAGAAAATGAATCGGATGATTCGCCATTTATTACATGATCTGAGTATTGTTGATCTATTAGAGAACCATCTTCTCTAACAAATAATTTGACTCTCATATCTACATCTTCAGATCCTGAACTATCTACATCATAACTAAATTCGATTTCGTAGCCTGGTATTTCATAAGTTGGAGTGTTGCCAACGAAATACTCATCATAATCTTCAAGCTCCCCATCATCGATGTAAACTAACCCTTCCATTCCAGTAGAACTGTCACTACCGGGGTAGTCTCTATCTTGATAGTTATAATTTCTATCATCTTGGAATCCATTAGCAGTATTGAATTCAACTGTAAATGTTTCTCCAGGTTGAAGGTCGCCTGAAGGAAAATCTGGATGATAAACTTCATGGGTATTATCTCCATTATTAGTCCAAATTACAGTATCTCCAAGAAGAACAGTAATTTCAGTGCAGCTACACGCTTCATTATTGAAATAATTATCCTCTATAGAAATATGATACGTCTCATTACTGATATCTTCTGCTTTAGCTATTGGCGTGAATGCAAGTAATGAGCTCAGAAGTAAAGAAAGAGCAATCAGTACTGGAGTTGTTTTTGTTCTGTCATATCTATGTTGCGAAAACATGTTTTCACCGATATTCATAGTAAGAAACGACGATATTTAAAGTTTGAAAAAATAATTTCAAACCTGGCGTCTTCCTCCTAAAATAGAAATTAGCCCCAATAATGAGATAGCAAATAGAGAGTTCAATGCAGGTATTGCTTCCAATATTCCTCCTGAATCTTCTGAATTACCATCATCGGGTGGAGTCCATTCTATACATGACCCATCATCGACTGTAGCTTCGTGATTATAGTTATCTGCACTTACGTCGGTACAGCCTAGAATATCTTCGAATTGATTTTGATCCTCTACAGTTACAGTGACAGTGAAATTGTCCGTTCCGCCATCCCCATCATTGATTTCAACGGTGACTGTGTAGGTTCCAGGTTCATCATATGTATGTGAAACTACAAGATTGTTTTCGATATTTGACATACCGCCTGTATTACCGTCTCCAAAATCCCAATAATCTGTGAAGTTGTCTGCAGGATCTGAAGCATTCATAACGAAGGTGAAGGAGAAATTGTCATCAACCCAAGTAGAGAAACTGACATCATGTATTGTTGGAGGTGTATTAGCTATTGTAACTTGGAAAAGTTCATTTGAGCAACCTTCATCATCATCACAAACAGTAAGTGAAACGTCGTAAACGCCGTCTTTCATGTATGTCCGTTCTGCGTTTTGGCCCTGAACAACATCTTCTGGATTGTTGGAGTCGAATGCCCAAGTATAAGTTAGAGTATCAATAGGGCTTGCATCTGAAGCAGTTACTTGGAATTGAACTGTTTGAGTTTCGCTTGGATTATCAGTATATGTGATTGAGTCTATTGTAGGGGCGATATTTGTAACCGAAAATGAGTGCGAAACTTCATCTTCCTGATAATCATCTTCTATTGTGAAAACTGCAGTGTAATCTCCATTATCGTTGGCAGACCAAGTATACGTATAACTGCCACTGCCTGCAGAAAAACTATCATCCCATGCAACCAATGAAGACCCTCTGTATACTCGGAGTTCTAAATCTAAATTGTCACCATCTTCATCAGAAAAAGTGATAGAAAATGTGATATCTTCACCTTCGTCTAATAATGTTGGAGCTTGGAAATTATCTATGACTGGAGCTTCATTATCTGGAACTTGGATATTAGTTGAAAGACTACTATCTTCGAATTTTGAATCGTGTGATGAATCGTATAATGATAGATTGAAATTATATGTGCCTGCGTCATCGAATTCGATTGAGATTGTGAATGCATCTTCATCTTGAGCATTGATAGTCTTAGTAGTATATGCTGAATCAACATACCCACCTTCTTGATTATAGGCAGTCAGAACTGCTAAAACTTCTACTTCAACGTTACCAACAGTATTGGGGTCGAACTCGGCAATTACACTCATATCTTCAACATAAAAACTTGTAGACTCGAAATACTCGACGTAATCTCTGCCACCATCACCTTCAGAATTTGTATTTATTGTTCCAGAAGTCAATGTGTTAGTTTTATCACTATCACTGTAGATTTTGTAATCGTAGTAAGAAGCTGCATTTTCTTCAGGGAATGACCAACTAAAGATTGTGATGCCTGAATCGAGTTCTTCGTCCGTATAACCAGAATCTATGGTACTTCCATCTGGGTGATAAATTTCAACATAAGCAGAGTCAGTAGTGGTGGAATTTCCTGGAGGGAAATCGCAAGTATAGCAAACATAAAATCCATAATCACTTGCAATAGACTCTTCAAAGACATCGGAGTAAAGATGACCTGCACCTAATGTTTGAACTAAGAACGTCCCTGAATCGAAAACAACATCATCGTATGAAAGTTCGTAATCATAGACGTCGTTTGATAGATTTAAAGCCATGAAAAAGCCATCTTCATCTGTGTAACCATCTACTACTGTGAATCCCCCGCCGTTCACCATAGTGATAGAAGCCCCATCAACTGGATAACAGGGATCTTCACCTCCTACGAACATGCCACACGCTCGGCCAACAATATCATTATTCTCACCAGTACCATCCATATCTAAAAGAGCTGAAAAAGAATCTAGGATTCCTTCCGGAGGCATATAGTATGGGGCTGTAGGATTGTTTAGATTGCCAGACCCGAGTAGTGCACCTGTTGGGCTATCTTTTCGAATTTCATAGGTGAAATAATCTTCAACCTGTGTGGCGCCTCTTGGCCACCACGTATAAACAGAAACTGATTGTCCGTTATTGGTGTCATTGTCTTCTACTGATTGGTCTGTATATCCCTCATCAATTATATTATCATCTTGATCGAAAATTTTGACATAGGCATCATCGATAGTTGATATTCCAGAATCCGGATGACAATTATCACAAACAGCGAAAACGAAATGAGGATATGGATCATCCTCATCATAAGCAGTAATTACGCCGAGACGTGGATTAGTAATTCCTACTTTTAGAATTCCAGAATCGAATACTACGCTATCGTGACTAACTTCGTAATCGTAAGTTCCTATAGCTGTATTGACAAAAGTGGCCTCTCCTGTTCCATCAGTACGCCTACTTATCTCATCAGCATTAGAATCTGTGAGTGTAACTTTTGCATTTGCTACTGGATCGCATTCTCCATCTTCACCTATACCGCAGACCATGAAAATAGTATCATCAACGGCCCCGTCATCGTGAATATCCAAAGTCATAGGAGACGCTTCGTAAACTCCATCTGGAGCTTCATATTCACCATCATCAGCATTATCACTTCCAGAATTACCAGTGACAAAAACACTACCCTGCTGAACAAGATCTGCAACATCATCTTCAGAATCATCTAAATATATGTCGTAGTAATAGTTTCCTGGATCGACATCAGCAGCGTGAAAAGAACCATCTTCAGTATAACCGGAAGCAGACATGTCAGTCCTCTCTTCATCGGTATAAATCTCAACAAATACATCATTAATTCCTTCGGTCTCTTCATTATCTCCAGAGATATAAGCTGCGTAGACGAAAATGATATTGAAGATTTCATCTTCATTGGCTTCATTCATAACCAAAACAGTTCTGTCATAGCCACTATTATGCCAAGATTGATCTAAAGTTATTGAACCGCTTTCGTGATCAATACTTATTTGATTATAAATTGCTGACATTATCCATGTTCCATCTTGCATATTAGGGAAAAAGGCCCTACCCTCATCATCAGTGTCGTACGTCTGTGAAGCAGACCCGTCATCTAAAGCGAAACGGATAGTGACGTCACTTAATGGTACACCATCCAAACTTACTTCTGTGACTAAATCGTTGTAATCATTGTCTTCAAAGGCATCGATAGCGAATGGAATTACATTTACTTCATTAATCGCACCTTCACCGAATTCTACTAAAAAATCTTGAACTTGAGAACCTGGACCGCAATTATCATTATTCTCATTGCAATCAGTGAGATAAATATCGAAAGTTAAATCATACTCAGGTCCATCCCAATCTGGATTAGAATTGGAGACATCCCAAGAAATGGTGGAGCCGTCATCTAAATTACTATCGACTTCGAGATCTCGAGTTATTGTATCGACTAGTGCGTAATCACCTCTTGAATAAGTATAAACATCTATATTGAGAACAGCTATAGCTGTACAGGTATCACAATCAGCATCCACCTCATAACTGAATTCGATTGTATCTGGACTTAAATCTCCATCTGTATCAGATAGTTCTTGATAATTGTATAGAATAGTGTCCCCTTTTGCAATCATTACATTGTAAGTTTCATCATTTGAATTAGTAGGACAACCATCAGAAGGGCATCCCATACCATCTCCAAAGTCATCAGATACTGTAAATCGAAAACTTCCAGAATATAGAGAATCCTCGAATACGTCGCAAGTGTTGCTTACAGCGTCGCCTGAAAATTCAGTTTGACCATTATTCGTATTTGTTATTTGCCATGAGTTCTCATCTGAACCATAATTATCGGAACAAACAGTGATACGTAGGGTGTCTGTATTGTCCATATCGAAAGTTAATACGAGTTCTGTACCATCTGAAAAGTAATCAGAATTTAATTCAGAAGCTTCAGAATTTTCTCTGAAAAAAACATAGACATCCTCAGCTGATGTTGCTGTATATGGAAATATGTTGACTGCTAGAAGGAAAGCTAAAACTAAAGCAGTAATTTTACTCAATCTTTGACTGTTACCAAATCTCAAATGTACCACCGACCTCTAGCATAAATTAGCGGTATATAAAGAAAATTCATAATAAAATTGCGAAAATAACGATGCTAACAAGAACGTTATTGTAATTTTAATTTAGTTTGACAGCTTGGACAAGCGATAGTCAATGGGCGGGTTTGATCTGTTACTTTAAGTTTAGTTTGACAGCTTGGACACTGTACGACT
>CEVQ01013636.1_pt1 | contig 15641 bp, 12 predicted proteins | sample 356551 | NCBI WGS metagenome assembly CEVQ01 (sample SAMEA2623756, study PRJEB7988) | marine metagenome | biome: marine biome (ENVO:00000447); feature: mesopelagic zone (ENVO:00000213); material: "saline water (ENVO:00002010), including plankton (ENVO:xxxxxxxx)" | depth 250 m | reverse complement strand
GACAGTCTTTCAAATAAACTGACCTATAAAAAAAGTGACCATCAACTGGTGAGTGAGACCTATAAGGCAGATCCTGTTGCCTATGAATATATGTTAAAGGGAAAATACAAGATACAGCACCAGCAAAGTTCTGAGGATTGGGAAACAGCCGAGAGTCTCCTGAAAATGTCAACTGATATTGATATTGACCTTGCTCCATCATGGGCGTTATTAGGATGGATATCATTCAGACAGGGCAAGTTTCAAGAAATGCAGGAATACTCTGAAAATGCCATCGATATTGGACTGAAAACAAAAAATTTCATTTCAGTTGGTCATGGATATGAACAATTTGGCTTTTATTATGAATATGGAAAAAACAATCTAGATTCAGCGGCATTTTATTATTTACAATTCTTTCAGACCTCGGAAAAAATAGATTATAAAAAAGGTACAACTGACGCAGCAAGGCATTTGTCCAATCTTCTAAAAAAACAGGGAAAAAAAGAGGAAGGATTGAATTATATGAAAATATCAGTTGATGTTGCAAGAAAGTATGGGGATAAACATGAGTTACCTTTGACCTTGGCAAATTATGCAGACCTATTACTGGAAGATGAACAATTGGAAAAAGCCAAAACTATTTTGGATGAAGCAAAAGAACTATCTAAAAAATTTAGAAAACAAGAAGCTCTTCAAATGGTAGCAGGAATTTATTCGGAATATTACAGGAGGATAGGTAACCATGAAAAGGCACATGAAGAGACATTGTCTGCTTACAGAATAGCCGAGATTCTTGACCAGGAGCTTATTAGTTTTGGTTCTTATGTTAGGATGGCGGAATCATATTATTTCCGTGGTCAATTTGATAGTACTTTTCACTTTATAGAAAAAATAACAGCACTCACAGAACAACTTGGTAATCCATTTATGGTCCTGTTATCTAATTATTATTCAGGAAGATACAACCATTACAAAGGAGAGTATAAGAGATCGATCAAGCATTTTAATTTTATCATTGAGAATGTGCCACCCGACTTTGATCTTAATTATCGTGTCATCCCAAAAGCATTTAATGCTTTAAATCACCACGCCATTGGTCAGTCTGAAGAATCACAACGATATATTGAGCTGATCAAGAAGGAGTTAATCGATGGTAGTAAGTTCAAAGAGATGGAATATTATGATGTATTGATAAAGGCTTTCATAGTCACTGGAAACGAGCGATCAGCTGAAAAATATATCTTAGATGCCTATGATATAATTATGGAGCGTTCATTTAAAATAAAAGATCGAGATCTTCGAAAAGCGTATATAGAAAAAAATCACTGGAACAAAATGATCATAGATAGTTACAATAATTTGGATCCTGCGTAATGCCTGAAATAACCAGAATGCTCGGTGCGATCGTATTCACAGATAATGATATCGCGTCAAGAATAAAGGACCCTAAAAATAGAAGTGATTATTTCTATAAGAATTATTACAACAGGCAGATAATATCCGAATTAGAAAAGCTATGGATATCATAATTAGATCCCACGAGATATACCACAATTGGAATTGACATTCTTTATTTAAGAATTATAGATTCGATCAACTTTATTTAAACATGATGAGGTAGTAATGAGAAAATATATTTTCTTGGTATCATACATATTAATTCTTTCGACCACAAGAGCAACTGTTACTGGTGTTGTAAATGATGAAAATGGTGCGCCTTTATGGGGAGCCAATGTTATGGTTGATGGCACGAATCTTGGGGCAGCAACTGGTGAGGATGGAAAGTTCACCATTGATTATGAGCCTGAGGGTGAATATGTATTGGTTGCATCCTATATAGGATATAAAAAGTCATCGATCACTACAAGTGCTGCATCAGACAATGTTATCTCACTAGCTTCGGACGTTTTCTCAAGCCAGGAGGTTGTTGTAACGGGAATGGCCTCAGAGAGGTCTATTGGAAATACCGAAGTTTCAGTATCAAGGTTAAATGCGTCAGATCTTACCGATGTGAATAATTTTAGTGACATGTCGCAAATGCTGTATGGAAAAGTATCGGGAGTCGATATTCGTAAGTCAAGTGGTAACGTTGGTGGTGGATGGAGATTTGATGTTAGAGCCGGGGGTGGACTAAACGGTGATGAGCAGCCTGTGATATACCTTGATGGGGTCCGACTTGATAACGATGAATATTCTACATCCTGGACAGGTGGTCAGGGTTTTTCAACATTAGCTGACATTAACCCTGAGGATATAGAAAGTATTGAAATATTAAAAGGTCCCGCAGGGGCAACATCTTACGGAACAAATGGATCAAATGGAGTTGTGCTCATAACAACAAAAAAAGGTCTTGGATATGAGAGAGCGGATGGTCGGAATTATACAATGAAGTATAAAAACGTTACGGGACAGAATGAACCTTCATATAAATATTCTATTGAAAAGGATGGTTACTATTCCGCGGAAGACATTAACGCGGTGATCACACCTGGAGATATTAGGCAAGATCATTTTAGTATTGCTGGTGGTACAGCGAATGCTAACTATTATATTTCATTGGATAATCGTTATGAAGAGGGACTAACGATCGAGAAAAATAATAACTATATGGATAGAAAAAACGTACGAGTTAATCTTGATATTTTTCCTGCAAAGAACTTTAATATTTCGGTGTCATCTGGTTACACGCAAAATAAGCGCACTATGCCGATGAACGATAATAACATATTCGGATGGATCGGAAATACTGTTTTTGCTCCAAAGCGTCCTGTCTACGATTCGAATGATGAAATGGTCTTGGATGAAGATGGTAATCCAGTGTTGGACTGGCAGCCATATTATTTCACTGATAGTATCTCTGTCGCAGGAGTTGAGTATGATGCAATGTCAAAACGTTTCATGGGATCTATTAGTCTAAACTATACACCATCATTAGGCATAGACCTTTTAAAGGACTTAAAAATACATGGAAGAGTTGGAATAGATGATTCTCATAACAGGGAAGATAATACATATCGTCCTGACCTTTTTTATTCAGTTATTCCAGCAGGATCGCGGTATGCATATGTAAGACAAAACCAAGAGATCTCATACGAGGTTGGTGGCTCTCTGCCATGGAATATAGGTCCTGTAGGTGTGGTATCATCCTACACTGTACAGTCGTTTGATAGACGGTACGAAGGTTTTGGGATCGAAAAGCAAAACTTTATTACTCCAGCTATAGCAAATATTGGAGCGGGTGAGGAACTAACCTATGGTGATGAGGATTTCTACCATGCCCGGGATGGCGGTTCAGTAATAACAAATGAGGTCAATTTCCGAGACCAGTTTTATATGACATTGTCTAACAGATCAGACTTTGGAAGTATGATCGGTGCAGAAGCTGCAAATGTACAGTATAGTGGTATGAGACTTGGATGGAGAGCTGACGAGACATTATCATTTCTTCCTTCGTTCATCACAATGCTCAAACCCCGCTGGGCTTATGGTGAGAGTGGTGTGTTACCAGGACTGAGGGATAACATAGAACTCCTTTGGGAGTCTGAATCTGGAGGTGCTGGTTCTGGTGGTGTGCTAAGTGAGATAGGGAACACAGAGATCAAACCTGAGAAGATAGAAGAAACAGAAATTGGTTTTGATGCAGAGGTTTATTTGCCTGGTAATCTTGGTGCTTTAAGCTTTGAGTTTACATCTTATGAACAAAATGCGTCTGAATCCCTGGTGGGCATTGAAAACTCCCCATCAACAGGTCTAACAGCAAGCGAAATGCCTGTTAATGTGGGTGAGATGAAAATGAATGGTACGGAGCTTTTGATAAAATATTCAAATGATATTGGAGCCCTAATAGGAATCCCTAATGTATTAAAAACAGATATCAGTTATTCGACAAGTCACAATGAGAACGAGGTTGTTTCTTTGGACGATGGTCAGTTTGACGGCCAGCCAATATATGATGGGTTTGACCTTCAGGTTATCCAGCCCGGACTTTCAAAATATTCCTGGTATAATTTTGATGTTCTAGGGGCCTCATTTGATCAGACAACTGGTTTGTATACAGGTGTACAGATCGATACTGTTACCCAGACTATGTGGAGTGAAAACCAAGATTATCTTGAAAGATACGCTGGAGCAACTGGTGTTGGAAGTCCATATAAAAAGTTCTTAGGTCTTTCTGCTCCATCAGATATCAGCTACCTTTCGTTGAATGTTGAGATCATGAGGGATTTTAAGGTCTATGCACTCTGGGACTGGAAATCTGGTATGATGATGCAAAACGATACCAAAAGTTTCTCGCTCTACTTTGGAGCATATCAACCACGCAATGATGCTGGAGATCAGCTAGGATTTGGTGGCCCAGAGCCTGAGTCAGGTGTAGAAGTTTTAGTCGACCATGATGAATATGGTAACATTACAGGTATCAAATCTGGCAAGGAGCAGGCATATGAGGACGTTGCTAATTCGTATGCAAAAATGGATAATGCCTATCCTGATAACTATCTTAGGGACGCGAGCTTCTCAAAACTTAGAGAACTTAGTTTTAGTTATAATGCGGGCTCTCTATTAAGGAGATTTGGATTAGACCTGGTAAATAATATACATGTTTATTATTCAATACAAAACGTGTGGACCAAGACAGATTACGATGGGCCAGATCCAGAGATCAATTGGAGTGGGGCGGATGCAAGCGAGAGAGGTCAGGATTTTCTTACGCTTCAGAATCCAAAGACACATACAATCGGTATAACGGTAACTTTCTAAGGAGATAGAACTATGAGAAATTTATTAAATACTGGACTAATTATTTCACTATTAACACTGATCAGTTGTGAAGAAAGCTGGTTTCAGGAAGTGGATCCATTAAAAGATGTTGCAGAAGATAGAGAACTGAAAGATCGTGAAGACCTTCCTTTCTTGACCAAGGGCGTGAAAGTAAGATTGGGTACGGTACATGATAATGTTTCGATGTTATCCGATCTATTATCAGACCAACTTGAGTTTACTCAAAATGTAACTAATGCAACCTTTCCCTCATATAATCAGATCGATGGTATGGGGAGGGCCGATGAGTATGATGACGGTTCAGCGTATGATGATAACAACAGTGTTGGATATGCTTATACATATCTTGGTCAACTGCGTAAATATGCAGACCTGCTGGTAGAGACCGTTTCTGGACTGGACGCAACCGATGCAACAGCTGACGATGCTTCTGCGTTCTATACTGGTTATTTGTATGGAGGTCTCTCCAGACACATGTATGCCACATATTTTGGCCTTGAATCCGGCGGTGATAGTGGCAGTCCAATTGATGACAGTCCGATGATATATTCCGAAGCTATGTATGATGATGCCAGAGTAAAGTTTATAGCTGGATTGGACCATGCATCCGACGTTGAAAAGAGGATCCTAAACTCATTGATCGCAAGGACCTATTTATACCAGGAAGATTATGCAAACTCAGCAACACACGCTGCTCTTGGTATGGCTGAAGGTGATGACCCACTGGTGTCTGAGTATTCAGCAATGTCCACCAATGAATATTATCAGCATGCTGGTGTAGGGCGTACTCAGTGTATGGTCGCAGGACGATTTCTAGATTATGTGACTGCTGACCCTGGGGAAGCAGTAAGGCTTCCAGTACAGGAAGCACCAACAACATCTGGTGAGACGCAGCGCTATATCCAGACAAAATATGATGAATCATCTGATCCTATTAATATTATTTCCTGGCAAGAGAACCATTTAATGCTGGCTGAACTATCCCTTAGGGGACAATCCGTTATAGTCTCTCCAGCAGATGCTGTTAACGCTATAAGGGCTGTACATGGATTATCTGCGCTTACGGATGTCACATTAGATGTGGTCTATGCTGAGAGAGATAAAGAATTGTTTTGCACTGGGCAAAGGCTACCAGATCAAAAGCGCTGGAATAGTTGGCACGCAACAACAAATGCTGGCACAACCCATGAAGAGACAATATTTGGTGAATGGAAATTTCTTCCTGTTACAAGGAGTGAAAAGAATAACAATCCAAATCTTTGATATCATTCAATATATCATCCATTTTAAAAGCCCCCGAAAGGGGGCTTTTTGATTATTGCATGATAACTAAATGAATATATTGGATCATAACAGGATAGTGCTCTTTACGGGAGCTGGAATGTCAGCAGAATCTGGTGTTCCGACATACCGTGGGCAAGGTGGAATATGGCATGAATACAAATGGGAAGAATACGCTTGTCAGACGGCATTCGATGAAGATCCTATGCGTGTACTGGACTTTCACGAACTGAGACGGATCGAGGCATTAAAATGTGAACCTCACAGTGGGCACCAGATGATCAAGGAGATACAAGAAGAACATGATGATGTTTGGATAGTAACACAGAATATTGATGGAATTCACCAGAGGGCTGAGAACAAGAATGTGGTCGAACTCCATGGAAGTTTGTGGAGGTTAAGATGTGAGAATGAAAGTCATATATTTTATGATCTGGATAAAGCAGAATACAGGTCCAGAAAATGCACCTGCGGTAGTTGGCTCCGCCCAGATATCGTCTGGTTCAATGATATGTTAGATCCTGAAATTATTGGAAGATCAAATGAGCTTATTTCTTGTTGTGATCTATTCATTAGTATAGGTACCAGTGGCGTTGTCTGGCCGGCAGCTGGATATCCCCAATTGGCAAGATCATCAGGAGCTCTTTGTATCGAGATCAATCCAGACCCTTCAGAACAGTCACATATGTACGATCGTATATATCAAGAAACTGCTGGAGAAGGTTTGCGAAAACTATTCAAAAGTGATTAATTCCATATTATTTTATTCAAATAATAAATAGGAGTCATTATGAAAAATGCTACTTATCTTTTGATCGGTTCAGTTATACTGATCGCTTTACTCCATAATGCTGCGCCCGTACCATTACACTACCCAAATTCATCCAAGGTTAATGTAACAGATAATTATCATGGTGTGATAGTATCTGATCCCTACCGTTGGTTGGAAGATGATAACTCGATACAAACAAAGGCATGGGTAGAAAAACAGAACGCCTTCACAAACAGTTATTTACGTCGTATACCTTTTCGTCGAAAAATAGAGAAAAGACTTACAGAATTGTGGGATTATCCTTCCTACGGTACGCCGTTCAAAAAGGGGAACAGGGTATATTTCTATAAGAATGATGGATTGCAGGATCAGTCAGTATTGTACGTGCGGGAAGATACAGATAGTGAGCCAAAGGTCTTTCTTGACCCAAACAAATTCTCAGGTGATGGGACAGTGTCCTTGGGAGGGACATATTTCTCTAATGATAACAGTTATATGGGCTATGCCATCCAGAGTGCGGGCTCGGACTGGAGAGAGTTCTATATTCTAAACGTTGAAACGGGAGAGCTATTAGAAGATCACCTTGAATGGTTGAAATTCAGTGGAATGTCGTGGAGTGGTGAAGGGTTTTATTATAATGCCTTCCCAAGACCACTTCCGGGCGAGGAGATGTCTGGTAGTAACAAGAACTCGAAGGTCTTCTATCATAGGTTAGGTACAAGACAGGTTGATGATGAACTGATATTTTTTGACCCTAAAACTCCTCACGTATCACCCTATCCTGCTACAACAGATGATGGTAGGTTTCTTATCCTATATAGATCCAAAGGTACATATGGCCAATCTCTTGCAGTGAAGGACCTATCAATACCAGATTCTGATTTCATTCAAATTGTAGATGACTATGATTCGGAGACATCGATAATTGATAATGTGGGCAACCTTTTAATTGCTATAACAGACAGAAATAGTCCCAATAGAAAGGTTGTGTCTATTGACATAAATGATCCCAATGAGTCCTCTTGGAAGACAATAGTGAAAGAAACAGATATGGTTCTTTCTGGTGCCAATATAGTTGGAGGAAAAATATTTGCACATTATATGGTGGATGTTGTTTCTGAATGGTCCATATATGATCTGAATGGAAATAGGATTGGGGAAGTAGATCTACCAGGGGCTGGAATCTCATCAGGTTTCGGAGGAAGGATCGACCAGATGGTCACCTGGTATTCATTTCAGTCATTGATACGACCACCCACGATCTATCAGTACGACATAGAATCTGGAATCTCAAAAATATATCAGGAATCCATGGCGAAATTTGATTCAGATCTTTTTGTATTAAAGCAGGAATTCTATACATCAAGGGATGGCACAAAGGTTCCCATATTCATCTCACATAAAAAAGGACTTCAAATTGATGGTAATCGCCCAACATTACTTTACGCATATGGAGGTTTTAATATTCCTATTCGTCCTTATTTTAATAAAACACTATCTATACTTCTCGAAAATGATGGTGTCTACGCTCTATCAAATTTGCGGGGCGGGGGAGAATATGGAGAAGAATGGCACAAGGCCGGTATGCTTAATAATAAACAGAATGTTTTTGATGATTTCATTGCAGGAGCCGAATATCTTATTGGAAGAGGATATACATCATCTGAAAAGCTAGCTATCCGAGGTGGGTCCAATGGTGGGTTGCTGATAGGAGCGGTATTGAATCAACGCCCAGATCTGTTTAAAGTCGCATTTCCTGAAGTAGGTGTTATGGATATGCTTCGATATGAACAATTCACTATAGGATGGGCCTGGGCAGTAGAGTATGGGTCCGTAAAAGAAGAAGACCATTTCAATAACCTATACCAGTATTCCCCCCTTCATAATATCGGTCAGGGAGTTAATTATCCATCCGTACTTATTTACACTGCTGATCATGATGACAGGGTCGTGCCTGCGCACTCTTTTAAATATGCAGCTCAGTTACAAAATTCCCAAGAAGGGGACTCTCCTATATTGATACGTATAGGAATAAGCGCTGGACACGGTGCAGGTAAACCAACTAAAAAACGAATAGAGGAATATGCTGAAAAGTGGGCGTTTATGTTCTATGAAATGGGTCTTGATATTTAAGCAAGTATCTTTCCAATATCATCCCTGATAAGTATGAGAATTGCAGACTGCGGTACGATAAGGTAATCTTTTTCTTCGATCTGTATCTCAATGCTTGCTTTACTTAAGAACAGGGCATAGTCTCCTATTTCAGCCTGTGTGGGTATATATCTGACCTCAGATTTGTTCTCTTTCCAAGGTTCATTGAACGAATCCTCCGGAGAACCAAGTGGTATTCCAGGACCAACTTCAACAACTATACCATCACGTACATCCTGCTTTTCTACAACGCTAGGCGGGAGATATAATCCAGCGGGAGACATTTTATCACCCTTGTGTGGTTGTATCAGGACTCGGTCACCTACAACCAGTACTTGTTTGCTACTACTTTTCATTAATGAAATTTAAAAGCCGGGCAAATACCCGGCTCTCAATATACATATTCTCAGATGAAAATATTTTCTATAATGGGGATATGGAAGATGTGGTATCAATGGTTGTTTCTTCTTTTTCAGGTTGTTCTTCTGGTGGGTTCTTACCCCAGTATGTAGGGCTGGTATTTAACATATAGAACACATTCTCAGATGTACGATATACTTCTTGTTCATCATAATTGCGAACATAGTTATGAGAATAATCCTGTCCCTTATTCCCAAAAATATAATGAGACAATAATTGATCATTCTCATCGAATAAACGTATAGACTTTCCAAGTGAGTCCGTAACACCGAATTTTGACCATTTTTCTTGGTTCTTGGAAACCATCATATCATATTTCCCACCGATAACTTTTTCGAACAGTTGATCGAACTGGCGTTGCTTAAGTATCAGAGTATCTGCCTTAGGCATTATCCAGGTTGTATCAGTTCTTATAAGCTCAAGAGTATCACCCGAGCTATCATTAATAGAAATACGATCGATCGAATCTGTATCGATCGTAAAGATCATATCAGATGATAGATTGTATTTGCTTTGTTGGCTTTGATTAAGCAGAAAGAGTAACAGTAAGACTCCAGAAGCAGATAGAGCATATGTTAATGATCTATTCATATATCTGCTTCAATATATCTGCTCGTTTATTACCATGACGGATACGCATAAAGCCTAATCCAACGATTATAATTGATGGTAATAATATGTTTGCCCACTTCCATCTTTTTCTGGACCCATCCTCAAGTTTTTTTAATGGACGGTCTGTTACCTCCCTTGAACGTAACGAGATCAATTCTTTATCACCAGATAGATAATCTACTGCGTTCATGAGAAAAACCAAATTGACTGGGATAGACATCCCACCATCATCAGCTAAAAATCTTGAATCAGAGACAAGTATCAATTCACCGCCGGAGGTAAGCTTCGATGAAGCGCACAGAAGCTTACCACTTTGATCCAGGTTACGCAGGAATGGATTATTCTTCGGGTCTGGATTAAGCATGAATCTGCCTTCCATTATCCCACTATTGTTTGAACTTGAAAAAAGATCAACCACATCCGCAACATTATCATTGAGAACGGTATCAACTTGAATTTCACTGGGGAAGAATAAATGAATCTGTTCCAATCCGTTAACAACAAGCTCACTCTCGTTAAAAGACTGGATGATTGGAAGGAATGGATATTCCATTGGAACATTCATACGAAAGAAGCCCATTTGTTGTTGTACCTGAACCCTTCCACAAGATCGGTCCAGTACAAGATTATTTTTTAAGATGAGTCCATAGGATCTGAGGAAAGAAAAAACATCTGATTGAATAGCATTTGCCTGCTGGAGCTCTATATCAGTATCTACTCCAGATTGAGTAAAAAGAACACCACGACCACTTTCCAAGAAAGAATCTATATTTGAAGCTATTAGAGAGTCTAATGTATCTGATGTACCGGAGACCAGTAATACATCTATCTGTTCATCCACTGGTGTTCCTACATTTGTGTTTCTAACATTATAGTGCTGACTTAATTGTGAGCTCAGATTTTGGGTTTTTATGTTATTATCAGAGTCTAAACTGGCAAGCCCAATTGTCTTTTTATCTGTATCTACGAGTGTTTTGATCTTGGTAGTGATCAAATATTCCAGACCAGTTGTTGTTTGAATAACAGGAATGATCTCTTTTTTATCTTCATAGAAGAGCGCTATGCCAAGATATACCCTTTTTATCTCCAATTTGTCATTCTCCACTACCTGCATTTGGACAGGTTGGATCCCGTCTTTTCTTGCTTCATTCTCCAAGTCTTCACTTGATTCAGGAACCGTAAAATAAAAACGAAGATTATCATTGGAGGCTGCGGCATATTCTTCAAGGAGATCTTGTAGATATCGTTTTGTGTTCCCGAGTTCATTTGGAAGATCTTCGGAAAAATATACTTTCATTGTTAATAGATCCTCGATCTTCGCAACCACATTTTTACTAGAGCTTGAAAGAGAATACATTTTATTATCAGTTAGATCAAAGCGACGATACACATTTCGCCCTATAAGATTGAAGAGAACAAGGCATCCGAGTAGGAGGGATGCATAAAGGAAGAACGAGTTTTTATTCTTTGTTAACAATTATCAACTCCAACGGCGGGACTCAACCAAACGAGTAGTAAGAAAAAGAAAAAATCCTATAACAGAACCAAAATAAATAATGTTCCTGGTGTCTATCACACCCCTAGAAATATTTGATAGATGAAATTCCACGCTGATATATTGCACGATTCCCGCTAATGCTGGGTGAACAAATAGTAACATTTTATCCATTAACCAGAAAACAAAAATGATCGCAATGCCAACAATGAAGGAAACTACTTGATTATCAGATAGCGCACTGGAAAATAATCCAATGGAAGCATACACACCTCCAACAAGTGCAAGGCCTAGGTAGCCTGTAAAAACTGCTCCATGGTCTATCTCAGTGCCTACAGAAATAAGGGTAATGTAGTGTAATGAAGTGGTCAATAGCGCCATAAGTATCAGAACAAACCCGGCTAAATATTTACCTATGACAATATCACGGTCATTGATTGGAAGCGTCGATATGATCTCAATAGTTCCAAGTCCTTTTTCTCTGGAAATAAGACCCATCATCACACCGGGTATGAAAAATAGATAGACCAATGGAACAATACCAAAAAGAGCGCGCATGTCAGATTGACCATAGAGAAAGAACGTGTTAGTAAAAAAATATCCATTGACAACAGCGAACACGACGAGGAATACGTAAGCCATAGGACTGTCAAAGAATGATCTTAATTCTCTGCGAAATATCACAAGTATATTATTCACCAGTTGAGTCTCCATTCTTGGTCAGATTCCTGAATATCTCTTCGAGATTTTGTTTAGATGCGACCATTTCTAAAATTATCCAGTTGTTCTTAACAGCATAATTAAAAATATCTGGACGAGGGTCATTGGCCTTTGGGTATTCGAGATCAATGATCTTCGATCCATTTTCTTTGGTGATGGACCTGATCGAAATAGCAGGGATAGTTGCCTTCATATCTTGTATGGTATTTTCTTCAGCATTGTCTACCTCCATGGTCAACCGGGTTTTCCCTGAAGCATCAGTCAATAGTTCATCACTGGTACCGTCCGCTGCGATCTTACCATTATTTATAATTATGATACGATCCACTGTGGCCTGGATCTCTTGTAGAATGTGGGATGACATGATAACTATCTTTTCTTTTCCCAATTTTTTTATCAACTGACGGATCTCGACGATCTGATTTGGATCAAGACCGGATACAGGTTCATCCAAGATCAAAATTTTTGGATCATGTATCATAGCAGCAGCTAATCCTATTCTCTGACGGAAACCCTTTGAGCAATTTCCTATTGTACGGTGAACCACTTCTGATAGACCACATTCATCCACTACTTTTTGAAAAGCATTCTTAAAATTCTGCCCTTTAATATTTCTGATCTCTGCATTGAAGTGTAGATAATCATACACTTTCATTTCAGTGTAAAGAGGGTTTACTTCTGGAAGATATCCAATATCCTTCTGGATCTTCAATGAATGGTCTTGAATATTGTATTCATTGAAGAACACATTACCCGCAGTTGGAGAGATATACCCGGTCATGATCTTCAATGTTGTACTCTTCCCTGCACCATTTGCACCCAGGAATCCAACAATTTCTCCATCATGTAGATCGAAGGAAATGGACCTTACGGCACGAACTGAACCGTATGTCTTTGAAAGATTTTTTACACTGATCAAAAACTATCTCCCATTAGGTTTCAATTATGAGAATGATGAAAATACTAAATTGTTCCATAAAAAGAATCGGAATATTAATAAAAGAACATAGAATTTAAAAATTGCATTTTTTTATATTTCGTGATACATGGCACATAATATGAAAATCATATTAAATAACTTGACTATTCTTTAATTATGAAAATAAATTGAGGAGGACTAGTCAATATGATTGATGGTCTTATTAGTCGACTAAACAAAGAACCGTAATGTCAAGGAGTTAACCATGACGCGTATGTTCAAAATGATGATCTCATTACTTGTGGTTATCGGAATAGTAGCGATTGCGCCTGCGAACTCAACAGTTGTTAAAACTGATCAAGAAGTTTGCCTGGTGAAATCTGTTAACTGTGATGGTGATCAAGTTGCAAGTGCAGAGATCAAAAAGAAGAAAAAGAAGAAGGGCCTGAAGAAAGAAAAAGGCAAGAAAAAGAAAGGAAAGTTTTTCAGTAAACTTTTTGGATCTAAATAACTTTTTCCTTTTCATATAAAAATAAAAGGGCGCGGTAACGCGCCCTTTTATCGTTTTGCACATATAATTTTGTGCGGGGTAATTATATCTTTCTTCGTCATCTATATTCCACCTATAATACAAGCATATATTTCGTAGGATAATAAAATGAATCGCAACACATTATACTGGGTATCGATCTTGATCATAATGAACACTTTTATAATTGGTCAAAGTGTAACAGATGAAGATAGTATATCTTCCGAGGAAGAAAGTGCAACCGAAAGTTCGCATAACCTCTATATCATGTTCGATCAAGAACGAGGAAATACTGATCATATTGCTACTGGAGCAGAATATAGTTTCAGCCTTATCGGAGATTGGGGGAGTTTACAGGATACCGAATTCTCTACTTCTCTTGCGGGAAACTATGCTTCTTTATCAGATGAACCCTACGCTCTTGATGGCAATTTCCATACTCAGTTCGATCTATGGGCAAATATGGGGTTGTCCCCATTTTTCTTCTATGATTATTCATTTGATAGATCATTAGGTTTGATCAATAGGCATAATATTGCTGTAGGAGCAAAAAAGAAATTAGGTAGAGTATTCTCTATAAGTTATGCAATAATGTATGAGATGGAAGAGTATGATTCAACTGATGTGTTCCCTCGCCATTCTTTACGCCCAAAAGTAAAGTTTGTATTGAATGATGGTGCGGCTGTAATCGATTTTCGCACCTTCTATAAGCCGAGGGTTGATGATACGAATGAATATTTGTGGGAGAACGAGCTGAGAATTTCATTAGCGACCCTCTATGAATTATTGTCTATCGACTTTTCTTTCAATCATTCGTTCAATAGTCGCTATGATGAAAATGATGTCCTTAAGCCTGAGGATGAGTGGGATTATGACTGGAAAAACGATTTGGCAAAACCAACGTATTATAAATCTACTGATTATTCTGTTTCTTTAGGATTGTCCTTCAGTATGTAATTTTGATTTAAAACACCTTTCCGTTTACAAGGGGCACAGAAGTAATTTCTTGTCCCTTTTTTATTATGCAATACGATCACCTAAAGATTGAAGCCAAATGGCAGGATCACTGGTATAAGGAAAAAACGTTTAAAGCCGATGTGGATCCTGAGAAAGAAAAACTATATGTTCTTGATATGTTTCCCTATCCATCTGGTTCTGGCCTGCATGTGGGTCATCCTTTAGGCTATACTGCTACTGATATTTATTCCCGATTCAAACGTCTACAGGGATACAACGTATTGCACCCAATGGGTTGGGACGCCTTTGGCCTTCCAGCAGAGCAATATGCCATTAAAACAGGAACTCATCCTCGTATCACTACAGCAGAGAACATCAAGAATTTTAAGCGGCAGATAAAAATGTTGGGATTTTCCTATGACTGGGATCGTGAAATAAATACTACGGATGAAAAATACTATAAATGGACACAATGGATCTTCCTACAGCTATATAAAAAGGGCTTGGCCTATGAAGCAGAGGTACCAGTGAACTGGTGCCCAGAGTTAAAAGCTGTACTGGCAAATGAAGAAGTAGTAGACGGTAGATCGGATATAGGTGGACATTCAGTGATTAGAAAACCCATGCGACAGTGGATGTTTCGCATAACTGATTATGCTGAATCACTATTGGAAGGTTTGGATGAACTAGATTGGCCCGAGAACGTTAAAGACCTGCAGCGAAACTGGATAGGAAAATCTGTAGGGTCAGAAGTAAATTTTGAATTACCATCAATAAATACAAATATTACTGTATTTACAACTCGTCCTGATACATTATTTGGAGCAACATATATGGTCTTAGCGCCAGAGAATCCACTGGTTGAAAAACTCTGTATCCAGGAAAAAAAAGTGGATGTCGAATCATATATAAGTGAATCGCAGAAAAAAAGTGATTTGGATAGGGGGGAGCTAAATAAAGAAAAAACAGGAGTTTTTCTTGGGTCGTATGCCATAAATCCCGTTAATGGAGAAAAGATACCCAT
>CEVQ01064783.1_pt1 | contig 15683 bp, 13 predicted proteins | sample 356551 | NCBI WGS metagenome assembly CEVQ01 (sample SAMEA2623756, study PRJEB7988) | marine metagenome | biome: marine biome (ENVO:00000447); feature: mesopelagic zone (ENVO:00000213); material: "saline water (ENVO:00002010), including plankton (ENVO:xxxxxxxx)" | depth 250 m | reverse complement strand
GCTACAGCCCAATCTAAACCAAAAATAGATGTCATAGAGCCGACGTTGATAATTTTCCCACCGCCAATTTCCTTCATGTGACTGTGTAATTCTCGAGCGCATAGAAATGACCCAGTCAGATTTATATCTATGACTTGGTTCCAATCCTCCAACTTATATTCGTGAGGTAGTTTTCTTATTCCAATGCCGGCATTATTAACCAGTATGTCTACTTTTCCAGTAAGTTCCAAACTATTCTGGACCATATCTTTAATAGAGTCTTCACTAGAGACGTCAACGTATAAACCTTTGGCTTCGGTGCCAGTATTTTTCAAGGCTGCTACGGATTCTTTAGTTTTTTCTTGGTTTCGCGCCGCGATAACTATACTGGCTCCCGCGTCTGCCAGGCCTTTTGCTATTCCGAAACCAATACCTCCGTTACCCCCAGTTACTAATGCGGTTTTTCCGGAAAGATTGAACAATGTTGAAACCATTTGAAAAACTCCCAATATCAAAGAAAGAAATTAGATATAAATTATACCTTTGGTTTGATAGGGCCGTTGGGCCTGAGTTTGTCGAGGAGTTCCAAAGTTTTTGTTCCTAAAAGTGTTCCGCTAGACCTATGTGTGGCAAGTACGTCTAGTGCAAAATCGGATAATTCAGAAGGGTCAGTTGAACTTCTTGATTCAAACCGGCGACATTTGCGAACAAGTATTTTTGTAGGACGGGATTTTTTTTCTGAGCATACCCGCGCCAGATGGCATAAGTAAGAGTAACAAACCACAAACTCCTGATGAGTGCGAGAAATTTCCCCACCGCGATCGGTAAGTGGTTTGTCCAAATATCTTGATAATTTACGTGTAGCTGATTCTGAGAGTATCTTGCGCTGACGCAATTGTGCCTTCCTGCCAAATTTATAGCTTGCAAGCCACACCAGTTTCGCCAAACCGCAAAGGGAATAATTCAACTGTAACTTGGAATCAAATGAAATACCATGTATTTGTGTAGTGAAACAATTAATTATTGTCGAAAACGTGTTCTAGTATCGTCTGTGTAATCTCCAAACAGAGTCCCGTTTTTAAGTTCGTTTACCTCATCTGCCATTGATAAAAGAGTAGAATCATGAGTTGCACAGACAATACTTATTCCTTGCTTATTTACCATTTCTTTAAACAATCCAAAAATATCTTTAGCGTTATTTGAGTCAAGTTCCCCTGTCGGTTCATCTGCCAGGATTAATGGAGGCTCACCCACTACTGCTCTTGCGATGGAGATTCTTTGTTGTTCTCCTCCGGAAAGTTCGTAAGGTCTGTGGTTTGCTCTCCCCCAGAGTCCCACCATTTCCAAAGCTGTTCTAGTTTTGTTTTGTCTTTCTACTAAACCCATGCCAGTAATTCTCAGAGGGAGTTCCACATTCTCGAAAGCCGAGAGGAGAGGTAAAAGACCAAAGGATTGAAATATGAATCCAATTACGGTTCTCCTCATATTAGTGAGGTGGGATTCAGACATGTCGGCAATATTTTGCCCTTTCACGAGTACTTTGCCAGAGCTAGGTTGGTCTAATCCGGCAAGTAGATTAAGGAGAGTCGTTTTACCTGAACCAGATCTTCCCACTATCGCAATAAATTGTCCTCCGGTTATTTTTACATTGACTGACTGAATCACGTTCATGGTCTGGGTGCCGATTAGGTACGATTTTGAAATGTCAATGGCTTGGATAAGCGGTGTCTGCTCTGTGTACATAAATTCCTACGTAGGAACGTGTTGTTACACGTCGTTACTTGTTGGGAGTGATGATAATTCCGTCAGATGACAATATCACTTTTGCTTTTTCTTGGATTCCTGAATGACTTAACAAATCTCGTGGGATTTGTATTCTTCCGTTGCCGTCGACTAACACAAATTCTTCTAATTCCTGATTGGTATCCGATATTCCAGAAATACTGCTGTACTGTTCACTGCGCTTTATTTCCGTAGAAGTTTTCCCATCACGTATAAGGACTACTCTGCCTACTTTGTAAGCAATATCAGGATCATGGGTGACTATCAGTATGGTGGTTTCCAATTCCCTATTTACAACGCCCAATAGGTCTAGAATTTCCGAAGCTGTTTTATCGTCCAACTCTCCGGTTGGTTCATCGGCCAATAATAGCTTGGGGTTGTTCGATAACGCGACCGCTATGGCAACTCTCTGCTGTTCCCCACCTGAAAGCTTATCTGGAGTGTGCTTAGCTCGATCAGATAAACCAACAAGGTCAAGAAGTTCAGAGGCTCTTCTATCCCTACTCTCTTCTGCCTCATTTGTTAGCATCATTGGTAACGTTACGTTCTCAATGGCTGTTAAATAAGGAAAGAGATTTCTGTTTGTTTGCTGCCATATGAAGCCGACTTCTGATCGACGATACTCTTCAATATCTTTGGAATGCATCTGCAATAAATTGCGAGTACCAACGAATATACTTCCTGCCGATGGATGATCGTATCCTGCCAGGATATTTAGTAGGGTGCTCTTTCCGCTGCCGCTAGCCCCAACAATAGCTACCACTTCACCCTGTCGCACCTTAAGGTCTAAGCCTCTCAAGGCAACCACTTCGAGATCTTCTATTTTATAAATCTTGAAAATGTCTTCACAAATAATGTGAAATGGCTTCAATGTATCCAATTTAATTTGGCCTCACTCAAAACGAGGAAATGCACATTCAGACTTGATCACAGTCTCGACTTGATTGAATAACTAGAGAATGGGCTCGCGATTATCTCTGATTGACTCTTAACTATTACAGTCCAATTATCTCAGCCACTTTATCAAGATGTAAATCGGAATCCCCAAAAGCTAATTCAGCTGCTTTAGCTCTTCTGGAATAAAGCTGCATGTTGTGCTCTTTTGTGAACCCTATGGCACCGTGCGATTGGTGCCCTAAAGCGCATACTCTTTTATAAGAGTCACTCACCCATGCTTTGGCCATAGCTACTTCTCGGTCAGCTGGTAATCCTTCAGACAACATCCATGCTGCTTGGTAAGTGATAAATTTAGCCCCTTCCACATCAGTTGCCATGTTTGCACAGTGATGTTGGATTGCCTGAAATGTTCCAATCGGTCTTCCGAATTGTGTCCGCTGCTTTGCATATTCCACAGTCATGTCGAGAACGGACTGTCCTCCACCAGACATCTCTGCACACTTACCTATTGCACCCCATTTGAGAACCTTTTCAATTGTTTTCCAGCCTTGATTCTTCTCACCTAAAAGAGATGATGAAGAGACACTCACGTTGTCGAAACTTACCTCCGATTGTCTATCTGATGCGATTGTTTTCAATAGAGTCTGGTTAACTCCATTTGTCTGAGATGAGACGATAAAAAGGCTTATGTCGTTTTCCCCGCTGCCGGTCCTTGCGGCAACGACAATGTAGTCAGAAACATGGGCATTTGGGACGAATAATTTTGTTCCGTTCAGGGTATAGTCATCCCCGTTTTCAGTTGCTGATAACTGTATTCCTTCAGCATCCCAGCGACCACTTGGTTCATTTAGAGCAAGAGTAACAATTATTTGTCCTTCAGCTAATCGAGGCAAATATTCCTGTTTCTGTTCTTCTGTTCCAGAGTCCATAATAGACATACCACCAAGCACCACATTAGAAAAATATGGACCAGGCAACATATAACGTCCCATCTCTTCCAAAAGAATTGCCAGATCTTGGAATTCCAATTCAACTCCCCCATATTTCTCGGGGATTATTAGTCCTAACCAGCCTTGTTCAGCTAGTTTCTGCCACATTTCAGATGTGTATCCATTCTCATCCTCTTCCATCTCCCTTACATAAGTGTCAGGGCATTCCGCCTCAAGGAATTCCTGGGCAGAGTTTTTTAGCATTTGTTGAGCTTCGTTCAATCCTAAATCCATATCACTTATTTCCCTTTTGGTTCGTTCGATCAAACATTATGTTTATAAAAGCACTAACCCCTCGGGAGTCCTAGGCCTCTCTGGGCTACTACATTTCTTTGTATCTCTGATGTGCCGGCAGCAACCATCCCGCCAAATGATCTCAGCCAAGCGTTTTCAATTCGGCCTTGCAATGGTGCCCATTTGGAGCCAGGGTCTAGCTGCCCATGTAACCCCATCATCTTTACGCCAAACCCATAAAGTCGATTCATCATTTCCGTTCCGTATACTTTTGTTATCGAGGCCTCCATGTTGGGGATTTGACCTTGACTTTGCATCCATGCCACGTTGTAGCACATGAGCCGGGCTGTCTCAATCTGAACAGCCAGATCCGCTAGCTCTCTCCGTATGACAGGATCCGTAGACAGCGGGGTCCCATTTTTCTGATTCTCTTTTGCAAATTCAACTAGGTCTTCCAGTATCCGTTTGGCCCTAGCTGGCCTGTCTACACCTGATCGCTCAAAATCTAGTAGAGCCGCTCCCACATACCAGCCTCTATTAAGCTCCCCCACGAGGTTTTTCTTAGGGACTCTGACATTATCGAAGGTAACGAGTCCTCTATAGGCCTCCCACATCATTGGAATGCGCTCTACAGTGACACCATCTGTTTCGAGTTCGGAAAGTACGAAACTGATTCCACGATGTTTTGGAGCGTCAGGGTCGGTTCGAACCAACATAAACATCCAGTCAGAACCCGCATGGGCGGAATTCCAGATTTTGGAACCGCTTACGACAAAGTCATCCCCATCCTCTACTGCTTTTGTTTGTAGAGATGCCAAGTCAGAACCGGAGTCCGGTTCTGAGTAGCCTTGAGACCAATTGATTTCTGCATTGGCAATTTTTGGCAGGAATTGTTCTTTCTGTTCATCAGTTCCGTACAACATTAGTATTGGGCCTACCATCCTCACCCCAGCATCACCCGCCGGTATACCCCGATACGCCATCTCTTCGTTAAAGACTACCTGTCTCATATGTGTTGCTGATTGGCCACCATATTCGGTAGGCCACGCCATTGTCAGCCACCCCTGTTCTCCAAGTTTCTTTTTAAATTCCATCACTTTGATGGAATCTACCTCGTCCTCAGCGTCAAGATCTTCCTTACGCCAGTCCCATGGAAGCTCTTTTTCTATGAACTCCTTAACTTCTGATCTGAATTCTTCTTCGACGTTGTCGAACTTGAAATCCATTTTTCCCCCCTGTGTGGTTGAAGGCTAGCCTCTTGGTAGGCCAAGTCCTCTGGTAGCTATAATATTTCTTTGTATTTCTGACGTGCCCGCTTGAATGGTTTGAGAGACGTCTGTCAAATACATGTGTTCCACTTTACCTTCGAGCGGTGCGTGCTTCGACCCGGGTTCCAACTGGCCGTGCATCCCGAGCATATGCATTCCTGTTTCACTCACATGTTGTTGAAGCTCTGTTCCGAGAACTTTGCCCATTGATGCTTCTTTATTTGGAACGAGCCCTTGTCCTTGCATCCAGGCTATGTTGTATGAGATGAGCTTGCTTACCTCCACCTCGATTGCCAGATCAGATAGCCGATTTCTTGTAACGGGATCGTTTGCAAGCAAAACGCCATTTTTGGAGTTGGTTTTGGCAAATTCAACTAGTTCTTCAAGTGTACGTTTTGCCCCGGCCGAATAATCAACGCCTGAGCGTTCAAAATCCAAGAGAGTTGCCCCTACGTACCATCCCCTGTTTTGTTCGCCGACCAAATTTTTCTTAGGAATTCTGACGTCCTCGAAGGTCACCATATTGAAACTGTGGTCTCCAGCCATGTTTATGATGGGATTTACGGTTATCCCTGGGGTGTTCATATCGCATAGTAAAAAGCTGATTCCCCTATGTTTAGGAGCGTCAGGGTCTGTTCTTGTTAATACCATTATATGGTCAGCTCGGTGAGCTCCAGATGTCCAAACTTTCGTGCCATTTACTACGAAATCGTCGCCATCTTCAATTGCTCTTGTCTGTAGGGATGCTAGATCGGAGCCCGATTCCGGTTCTGAATACCCTTGGCACCATTGCACGTCACCCCTAGAAACTGGTGGCAAAAACTGTTGTTTCTGATCCTCTGTCCCGTGAATCATTAACGTGGGAGCCATCATTTTGGTCCCGAACACATCTCTTCCTGGGGCGTTGTTATATGACATTTCTTCTGCAAAGATGACCTGCATCATATGAGAGGCACTCTGGCCTCCATATTCTTCAGGCCATGCCATTGTTAGCCATCCTTTTTCTGCAAGCTTTCTTCTCATCTCCAAATTGAAAGCCCATTCAGAATCGGGATTGCTATCGCTACCGGGTCTAGCCGCAAGCTCTGTGTTAAGCCAACTTTTCAGTTCTTCTCTGAAAGCTTCTTCACTCTCTGAGAATTTAAAATTCATTTTCGATCCCCCTATCTGGTCAGGTGATTAGAAAAAGTTCTGGATGTCTATTTATCCTGTTACCGAAAGGCAAGTTACGGTTCTAACGATTCCTTGAATAGTGTGGATATCATTTGTAACCAACTCTCCAACTGATGGGAGGTCGTTGCAGGAAACTATTGAGATTATGTCATAGGGGCCTGTCACGGCGTCCACATGGACTACATTATCTAATTTATTCAATGAATCAGAGACATCGTGTGTTTTACCTACGGCTGTTTCAATCAATATATACGCCTTAGTCGGCATGAATTTTTCTCCGTTCCCGGCAAGTCCGGGGTTAACTTTTGATTAAACAGGATACTGGAGCATTTTATTTTGGGCGTAGAATAGGTGTCAATTAAAGAGCGTATTATACGCTTATTGAAGCTTATTTTAGATTTCATGGTCTGCCTGTGTTGGCAGTTATAATACAATCCTTTTCTATATCCTACATAAACATGAAATGGGAGCTTTATCTTTTAATCTCATTTTTATTATTTTTTTTGGGAGAGGGTTATGAATGCGGATAAATTTCGGAGCGCCTGGGGAAATTTTGCAACGGGAGTATCTCTTGTAACCACAACAGAAGGGGACGGATCGGTGCACGGAATGACGGCTAATGGCATAGCATCGATTTCTTTAGAGCCAATGCTGTCAATGGTATCGGTTGGCCATAAAGCAAATTCATACTCCATCATAAAAGAAACCGGCAGATTCGGAATTAATATATTAACGGAGCAACAGAGAATAATCGGGGAATTTTACGCCAAGTCCAATAATGAGGGCGAGACGGCTCCAGAAGCTATTTTCAAATTTACGGAAAATGGCACCCCTCTTCTTGAAGGATCTTTATCATCTATCGGCTGCAAAGTAGTGAGTATACATGTAGAAGGTGATCACACTTTGTTCATTGGAGAAGTTGAATTCATTGAACTTGGGGAAGGAGAGCCCCTCCTTTTTTATCAAGGCAAATGGAAAACGTTTTCTTGACACTGGGCACGTTAGAACCTACTGCGCTGTTTTTACCCTAATAAACACTGTTTTTGTGCTCATTTATAGCTAACGGTGTTGACAATCAATTTTTTACTGACTTACTATGAGTAGTGCGCCCATTTGCGAGGCGTCCTTTGACCTTTGACGTTATGGTTATAGATAAAGTCGATTTCAAAGGCCTGAAACACAAGGAAGTAGGAGGTTCTAATTCATGACTACGAAGGTAGCTTTCAAGCCGCTGGGTAATCGTGTAGTGATTGAGCCCTCAGAAGGGGAAGAACAGGTTAGTGCTGGGGGAATATATATTCCAGACACTGCCAAAGAGAAGCCCCAGGAAGGGACTATAGTTGCAGCAGGCCCGGGTAGATTAACTGACGATGGCAACAGGGTTCCTATGGAACTTGAAGTCGGCGACACGGTTGTTTACTCAAAGTATGCTGGCACCGAGTACAAGGAAGGCGATACCGAATATCTTGTCTTGAGAGAGGACGATATTCTTTTTAAGAAATAAAACCAACATTTTTTTGATCTTTAAACAAGGTATTTTTAGGAGGAAGTAATGGCTAAACAGCTTACTTTCAGTGAAGAGGCTAGGGCCGCGATGAAGCGCGGCATAGATACAATGGCTGACACGGTTGGCGTCACTCTTGGCCCAAGGGGCAGGAATGTGGTTCTGGACAAGAAGTTCGGACCTCCTCAAGTTTGCAGTGACGGCGTAACCATAGCCAAAGAAATAGAACTCGAGGATCCTTTTGAGAATATGGGAGCACAGCTTCTCAAAGAGGCTGCCAGCAAGACGAACGATGTAGCCGGTGATGGAACCACTACAGCTACTGTCCTTGCACAAGCAATCATCCACGAAGGATTTAAGAATATAGCGGCTGGCGCGAATCCTATGGCAATAAAGCGAGGAATCGATAAGTCAGTTGAGACCTTGCGGTCAGCTGTTCAAGATATGTCCACCTCTGTTGAGGGCAGGGTCCAGATTGGGCAAGTTGCCTCTCTGTCTGCACATGACGAAGAGATGGGCAATCTTATAGCTGATGTTATGGAAAAGGTCGGAAAAGACGGTGTTATTACTGTAGAGGAATCCAAAGGGCTCGATTACGAGCAAGAATTTGTTGAAGGCATGCAGATAGACCGGGGATATATCTCTCCTTACTTCATCTCAGACCAGGATAGAATGGAGTCTTCGATTGAGGATCCGTATATTCTTATTACTGATAAGAAGGTATCTGCTGTCTCAGATTTGCTCCCAGCTCTAGAAAAAATACTTCAGATAGCTAAGAACGTGGTGGTGATTGCTGAGGATGTGGAAGGGGAGGCTCTTGCAACTTTGGTTGTCAATAAGCTTCGAGGGACACTTAATGTTTTGGCTGTCAAAGCCCCAGGGTTTGGTGACCGCCGGAAAGCGATGTTGGAAGACATGGCGATATTGACCGGTGGGATAGTCATCAGTGAAGAAGTCGGAAGAAAACTCGACTCAGTCACGGTTGAAGATCTTGGTAGAGCTCGCAGAGTAGTTTCAAGCAAAGAAGAGACGACCTTCGTCGAAGGACATGGCGATGAAAGCCAAATTTCTGGCAGGATCAACCAGATCAGAGCGCAGATAGAGGAAACAACCTCCGACTTCGATAGAGAAAAGCTTCAAGAAAGGCTAGCAAAACTGTCTGGAGGCGTTGCAATCATCAAGGTGGGAGCAGCCACAGAGGTTGAGCTTAAGGAAAAGAAGAATAGAGTCGAAGATGCCCTCTCTGCGACAAGAGCAGCCGTGGAAGAAGGAATTGTCCCGGGTGGAGGACTCGCATTGATCAGGGCCCGACAGGCCCTCGAGGGAGTGACTCTGAATGGTGATGAGCAAACTGGGGTAAATATCCTCAAGGCAGCTCTCGTGAAGCCTCTGATGTTGATTTCAGAGAATACAGGAGTATCAGGGGAAGTTATTCTTGACGGCACCCTTAAAGGTGACGGTGACTATGGTTACGATGCCGAAACTGGCGAGTACGGTAACCTTCTGGAAATTGGAATTATGGACCCGGCGAAGGTAACCAGGGCTGCTATTGAAAATGCCTCTAGCGTTGCAGCAATGGTCCTCACTACAGAGTCTTTGATTAGTGATATACCACAACCTGAGGCAGCGGCTCCTGCCATGCCTCCTATGGACTACTAAATTTAGAATTTTTTAGTTAGCCCGAAACTCAAGGGCCCTGTGCCACCTGGCACAGGGCCCTTTTTTTATAACACTCCGATCTAAACTCAAGGTCACTTTCTTGTGATTAAGCTAAGCCTCCGCTTAACTCAACCATTTAGATTGTAAAAAATCTAAATTATTTACTGCTCGGCTACCTTGCACGATAGCCATCATGCAGCACTATAATCAAACTATCCCTTTTTCAGACCGGGCAGTCTTAGTAAAAAGTGGAAATTACCATTCGGGCAGGTAACTTTGGTAAGTCATCTTCATGTGCACACTGAATACAGTATGTTAGACGGTCTTGCGCGTCTTGATCCGTTGGTCCAGAGAGCAGCTGAACTTGATATGAAAAGTTTGGCTATCACTGACCATGGCGGATTGTATGGCGCAATAGATTTCTACAGAACAGCTAAAGGTTCGGGCGTTAAGCCGATTATAGGTTGTGAAATGTATGTCACAACAAAAAGCAGGCATGATAGGAATCCTTCTGATCGGATCCATCATTTGACTGTGCTAGCAAAAGACGGAGAGGGGTATAAAAACCTTGTAAAGCTTGTGACTCTGTCCCATTTGGAAGGTTATTATAAAAAGCCTCGTGTTGATCATGAATTGTTGGAGGCACATAGTGGGGGACTCGCTGTACTTTCTGGTTGTCCTAGTGGGGAGGTTCCGTCCTTAATCAGTGAAGGAAGACTCGATGAGGCTATGGATCGAGCCAGTTGGTATCGGGATGTATTTGGTACGTATTTCCTTGAAGTGATGCAGCATGGGAATGTACCGGAATTGCCTGAAATCAACCAGGGATTGGTTGGTATCAATAAGAAGTTAAATATTCCTTTGGTAGCTACCAACGACTCACACTATGTCCTAGAAGAACATGCTCATAATCATGAAGTTCTACTTTGCATCCAAACGAACACAAACATGGATGATCCGAAGAGAATGCAATTTGGGGAGGCCACGTATCATCTAAGGTCTCATGACCAAATGATCGCAGCGTTTTCTGAAATTCCGGACGCTGTTTCCAACACCGATATGGTTGCAGAAATGTGCAACTTGGAACTGGATTTCACTCAGGCCCGTCTTCCTGAATTCCCTGTGCCCGATTCGTTATCTTCAGATGAATACCTCAGGAAGATTTGCTTAGAAGGGTTTAGTCGCCTGTTGCCTGGAGCACCGGAGGAATATAAGCAAAGACTCGACTATGAACTGGAAGTAATTAGACAAACCCAATTTCCTGACTATTTTCTTGTGGTCTGGGATATAGCCAAATTCGTTAGGAAAAACAACATATTTTTCACAGTAAGAGGCAGCGCTGCGGCGAGTCTTGTTTTGTACTGTCTCGGAGTCACTGATGTGGATCCCATGCCTTTCAATCTAGTATTCGAGAGATTTCTCAATTTGGAAAGAAAGGAAATGCCAGATATTGATATGGATTTTCAAGACGATAGGAGACAGGAGGTTATCAACTATTGTTCTGCACACTACGGACGAGAACACGTGGCACACATAATCACTTTTGGAACTTTTGGTGCTAGACAGTCTGTGAGAGATGCCGGAAGGGCACTGGGAATGACATTAGACAACGTCGACCGAGTGGCCAGAATGATTCCTGAAAAACTGAATATAGATATCGACACTTCCTTGGTGGAAAGTGAAGAGTTGAAAGTTGTATATGACTCCCATCAAGAGACAAAGCGGCTAATAGAAACTGCTAAACAACTTGAAGGTGTGACTCGTCATAAAAGTGTACATGCAGCTGGTGTTGTCATATCTAAAGAGCCGCTAGATACCGTTGTGCCTTTAGAATTCACCTCCAGAGGAGACGAGGCTGGGGCGGTTATGACCCAATATGCAATGGACCCGGTGGCGGCATTGGGTTTGCTTAAAATGGATTTCTTAGGGTTAACGAATTTGTCAGTTTTGGCAAACGCATTGGTTATGGTTGGAGAAAATCATGGAGTAAACATCAAGCTACAGGAAATTCCGCTTGACGACCAAAATACTTTTGATCTTTTGTCGAGAGGGGAAACAATAGGAGTTTTCCAACTTGAGAGCGCCGGTATGGTGAGGTACATAAAGGAGTTGAAACCGAACTCAATTAATGACGTAGCCGCAATGATAGCCCTGTATCGCCCGGGACCTATGGACCATATCTCTACCTTTATTGATGCCAAACATGGCAGAAGAGAAGTGACGTATGTACATCCAGCGCTTAAAGATATTTTAGAAGAAACCTATGGGGTTATAGTCTATCAAGATCAAGTGCTTCATATCGCGAGAGAATTTGCGGGATACACCCTAGGTGAGGCAGATATTGTCAGAAAAGCGATGGGTAAGAAAGTGCCAGAAATAATGGCTGAAGAACGGGACAAGTTTGTTGAAGGAGCCCAGGAACAAGGATACACAGAAGAATTGGCTGACTCGGTTTTTATGCTGGTGGAACCTTTTGCCGGATATGCTTTCAACAAGGCCCACAGTGTCAGTTATGGTTTGGTTTCGTACTGGACAGCGTACTTAAAGGCCAATTTCCCGGCTGAATACATGGCGGCCTTTATGAATTCGTACATTGGGAAAAAGGACAGGCTGATTTCTGCGGTCGCTGATTGTAGGCGGATGGGGATTCCTGTATTCCCTCCCAGCGTTAATTCAAGTTTTCAGGAATTTACCATAGAGAAAACGATTGATGGCGTCGTGGGAATCAGGTTTGGTCTCGCAGCCATTAAAAACGTTGGATCTGAAGCCTTAACTCCTTTGATAGAAGCCAGATTGGAACATGGGAATTTCGATAGCCTTGAAAATTTATGTAAAAATGGAGACATTGGATCACTGAATCGCAAGTCGATAGAGTGTCTCATTATGGCAGGTTGCCTGGATGAATTTGGTGATAGAGGGGGTCTTTTAGAGGTCGCCGAAAAAATTAATTCGTTGGCACAACAAGAAAAAACACTTAGAGATTCTAGTCAATCGACCATGTTTGACATGCTGGGGGAAGCTGAGGGAGCCTCGCTGGCAGCAATTGATATTCCAATTTCATCTACGAGTGATCATGAGAAAAGGATGTGGGAAGTTGAACTTATGGGAATGAGTCTTTCATCCTCAGATCATTTGGCAAATGTTATGTCGAAGATGAAGGACGATGTGCAAATAATGCTGAGCCAGCTCGAAAGTAAGGGAAAGAGGGGAAGATCAACCATAGGCGGGCAGGTTTCTACCATTGTTGATAGGTTTACTAGGGATAATAAGCCATTTAAAGTCATTACCTTAGAGTTGTTGGATGGTAGTTTAGAGGCTGTGGTCTGGGAGGATGCCCTGAAAAAATCACCTGACATATGGGATCCGGGCAAAATAGTCACAGTTACCGGCACAATCAGGGAGCGTGATGGAGATATAACAATTAGTGTTCAGGAAGGTAGTGAAGTAGATTTGGATAAAGTCTTAAATTCCGGAAATGTTAATGAAATTGAACAAGAGAAGCGGACTCAGACATCCCATGAAGTACCTGTCAGTCCTGAAACGAATGGAACTGTAATGAATGGGAATGGAAAACACTATGGAAACGGGCATTCACCCCATATTAACGGTGTAGTCAGGGAAAAACCTATTTCTGAAGTGGCTCATAAAAAGAAGTTGGTTCTGTTCATGAAGGAAACTGAGCATCCTCAACAGGACAAGATGCTGCTGGATGACGTGAAGCGTCTGTTATTAGGATCATCCGGATCAGATGAAGTTGGTCTGGAAATAGAGTCGCAAGGTTCATTGGTCGTTATGGATTGGAAACCAGTAAAGGTGGATGCTTCAGAAGAACTCCAGGAAAAGTTGAAGAGTACTCTAGGAGAATATGGTGGTGTTTCAGTACAAAGCCTAATGTTTTAGACGAAGTTTTTTTCCATTCGTAAGAGTTTTGACTTCAGTTCGAGTTGGACCGATTCACTACCAAACCCTGTAAGGTGGCCGTTACTACCTATTACTCGGTGGCATGGGATTATTATCGGTGTTTTGTTGCGGGCCATTGCCTGTCCGGCTGCTCTGCTTGCTTTTACATTTCCAGACTTATCGGCGAGCCAGGCATAAGTGCGTGTTTCGCCGTAGGGGACTTTCCTACATTCCTCTAATGCTTTCTTAAAGAAAGGAGGCGTTAAATCTAGGTCTATAACAACCTCGTTGAAATCGACAGCATTCCCGCAAAAATATTGGAGTACTTTCCACTTTAGATGTGTGAATGAATTATCATTGCGAACAGAATAATCAGACCAAGAGACGGCTAGTTCTGCACATTTTTCGAATGAATCGGTGGGCAGAGAAGTCCTACTCAGCCCTCGTCGAGTCTTTTCCATGGCCATCCATCCATAGCCGGTTTCAAAGATCGTATATTCAATATTCAATATGTTGTCATCACTTATGATGTGCCATTGACTGCGACTCCAGAAAGATCTCTTGTGAGAAGTGTGAAATCGAAACTTCGAGGATTCAGTTGATGTCCCCCTTCACTAGAGATGTTTTTTGGCATTTCAATGCTTCCCGCCGCTTGTATCGATCGTGACACCGGTGACGTAGTTTGCATCTTCAGAGGCTAGAAAAGCTATAACTTTTGCCTGATCTTCAGGCTTGGACAAGCGTCCCAAAGGTATTTGGTCGATTATAATTTGGCGTTGTTCTTCCGATCTGCCTTCCCATCTCGGCTGGATTCTCTCGCTCAAAGTCATACCTGGGGCTATGGCGTTGCAAGTGACACCGTATGGCCCGGATTCCTTTGCAACTTTTTTGGTGAAAGCCATAATTCCTGCCTTGGCGGCTACATAGGCACTACTAGGTTCGCCAAGACTATGAGCGGCATCAGAGGATATATTTACTATTTTCCCGTTTCCTTGTCGTTTCATATGTTTGATAACTTCATGAGTACATAGAAAAGTTCCTCTTAGGTTGAAATCGAGGACTTTATTCCAATCATCAAATGCCAGGTTATCAACGGAGGCCGAACTATTTTGAATAATCGTACTTCCTCCCACCGCATTGACAAGAATGTCTATTTTCCCCAAGTTTGCTATTACCGAGTCCACTAAATTTTTAACTGGTTCTTCTTCAAGAACATTGACTTCGTTAGTGGTAATAATGCCGCCTTCTGCTTTAATACTTTTGGATAAATCCGATAAAGAGTCCGGATTCAGATCGGCTGCTACTAAGTGAGCCCCCTCCCTTGCCAGTATTTCAGCGGTGGCTTTTCCGATCCCGCTGGCAGATGCAGTAACGAGGGCTACTTTATTTTGAAATCGCATGAGAGGTCTTCCTTAAATTTAATGTCACCTGAACCAAATTAATTGGATTATATGGGATTTGCGAATGTTTCAGGTTTATCAAATACAGAGGATGGTCAATCCGTTTCAGATATTAGATTTTGTATCAGAGCAAATTCAATTCTGCGTAGGAATTAGAGGCAACCTCATCGCATCGTTCACGATAAGAAGCTTGGCTGCCACTGTATCTTGCGAGGATTCTTTTTTGTCGACCTTCCAGGTTGCTATTTACGCCAGTCATCCAGGAATCAATCTGGTTGGACAGAAGCCCCTCGCCTTGTTCCACTACATAGTTGTACCAACTGTCGACAGCCTCGGGGGTTGCCTCTGCGCGAGTAAGGCCTCTTTCCCTCATGAAATCGATCAATGTCGTGATCCATTCAACGTTGTATTCGATACTTCTGGGATTGTTGCCTAGTAAAGCATGAGGGCCAAGTATCATAAATAGGTTCGGGAAATTGTTTATCTGGATTCCTAGGAAACTGGATAACTCCTGTTTCCACTGGTCCCGTAATTTCTGTCCGTTCGTCCCTTCTATGTTGATCCTGTCATAACTTCCCAATATTGCGTTGAATCCAGTCGCATATATTATGAAGTCGAATTCAAAATCCTTTTCCTGGGTAACTATTCCACTAGGAGTGATCTGCTCTATAGGATTTTCGTTTATATCAACAAGCTCGACGTTGTCCTGGTTGTAGGCTTCGAAGTATTTGGTTTCCATTGGGACTCGCCTAGTCCCAAAACCATGGTCTTTCGGGATCAATTTTTCTGCCACATCTGGATCGTTTACTCGTGATCTGATTTTATCAGCTAGAAAATCTGACATTAATTTATTGGCTTTTGGGTCTGTGGCTACATCTTTGAAATTACCCATCCATAT
>CEVQ01004611.1_pt1 | contig 15864 bp, 16 predicted proteins | sample 356551 | NCBI WGS metagenome assembly CEVQ01 (sample SAMEA2623756, study PRJEB7988) | marine metagenome | biome: marine biome (ENVO:00000447); feature: mesopelagic zone (ENVO:00000213); material: "saline water (ENVO:00002010), including plankton (ENVO:xxxxxxxx)" | depth 250 m | reverse complement strand
GCTGGTGTGAAAATATTAGTATCAAATACAAACAATCTTTACGATGACTCAGGAATCATTTTTATTGATCAAGAAATAATAGACAGAATCACCATAAGTAATAAAGCTCAGTCTTCACAATTATATAAAGTAAATAATTCATGGCGAATAGGTAAACAGCAAGTATTTGAGCCCAAGCTTGCATTATTTTGGAATGCTGTAAACAATATACAAAAATCAGAATTAGTGTCAGTAAATCCCAAAAATTTTAATAGAATAGGTTTAAATGAAAATGAAAGTACTTTAGTACAATTCTTTTTAGAATCAACTCTACAAGAAGAATTTATGGTTGGTAAATGGGAACCAGAAACAAAAACATGCTTTATTAAAAAAATTAATCTTGATCAGGTTTTTGGTTTTACCTGCCCATACCCAGATATTTTTGCAACAAATCCTGATATGTGGAGAAATCCTATTATTTCAAATTTCCCTCCAGATGAACTCGCAGCCATAAGATTTTCCTATCCCAGTGAACAATTTGAGTTAAATTTAACTGAAACAGGATGGCAATTAGACAACCAGGATAATATAAATATTGACTCATACAAAATTGCAAGGTTTGCAAATACAACACAACTGCTTTTAGCAGATGGATTTCTAAATGATGAAGAATCAAAAGATATAGATTTTAATCAATCTGATGCATTAATTACTTTAGTACCAAAATCAAAGGCACCATCAACTATAACCCGTATAAGATTAAAGCAAATAGATGAAAACAGAGTGGCTGTTAAAAGTGGAAATATCCCCATAATTTATTATATATCGATTCCTAAAGCGCGAGAAATTTTATTGGGAAAAAATGATTTTATTTTACAAGAATAATACTAATTAACTTTTTCCAATTTTCTTAAGCCGTTATAAACTTTTCCATTATACTGAGGAACTTCCAATCCCAAACTACTTAAAACTGCAACGCAAACTTCAGCAAGGTAAATATTATTATCATTATCAACTGTAAGTCCATGAGGAGCCATTAATTCCATTTCGCCAAGCCCAAATCCTTTGCCCCATCTGTTTATTAATTTTCCATCTAAAGAATACAAACTAATCCTTGGACCAATATTAGGTACATCTTTATTAACAGGTAATCCGTATCCTAACTCTCCAACATATAACTTGTTTTCAAAAATTGTCACAGTACAAGGTCTGTGCATATTAACAATTTGATTAACAAAATTACCTTCCTGATCAAAGATTTGTACTCGATGATTTTCTCTATCAGCAACATAAAGTAACCCTGAGTCATCCATGGCTATATTATGAACAATATTGAATTGGCCTGGATCAGTTCCAGGAGCTCCCCAAGTAGTAATAAGCTCACCATCTAAAGTATATTTGTGAACAGAGGAATTACCATAACCGTCACTAATAAATAAAACTTCGTTTTTATAATCAACGGCAATATCGGTACAACGATTAAATGGGATTCCAGAATGAAGTTCAGCTGGTTTATTAGGAATACCTATAGTGAGTAATCTTTCCCCATTGGAATTATATTTACTAACTGTATGATTTCCGTCATCTACAAACCAATAATAATTTTTAGAATCAACTCTTACTGAATGGGCTCGGTTTGTAAATTCGCCTTTACCAAAACTATCTATGTATTCACCAGAAGTGCTCAGAATAATAACAGGTGTTTCTCCTCTCACAAATACAATCACTCTATTTTCATGATCTATAGATATTCCTGCAACTTCATTCCATACAAGTTCATCAGGAACATTATACCAATCAATTTTTGAAATATAATTTAACATTTATTTTCCTAATTATGAATGATTAAGTTCGACTGTTCCTACCTGCATATCTACTGAAATAATATTATCTTTATTAGAATCCAGGCTTTTTGATCTCGCAGCTGAAGCTCTCTCCATTGCTTCATTATCTTCATACAATGATATGGCGATTATAGTAGTATCACCTGCTCGTATTTGTAAAAGCTGTTCTGCTTCAGGAAATGTGGTTGAAGCAGTTGAATTATAAGCTTGAACCTGTTTATCTGCTCCTTCTTTTGATTTTAAAGTAAGTGTAGTAATTCTTGCAACTGACATAAATCCTCCTGATTTAAAAAATATTGTATACGCATTATGACATGAAATTAATCTCTTAACAATTAATTATAAAAAGTATTATAATGTACTAAAACATATACATTAATGGAGAATAAAATGGGAAAAATTGAAGATAAACTTAATGCAATGGGAATTGAATTACCAGTAGAACCACAACCTATCGCTAATTATGTGCCAGGAGTTCGAACAGGAAACTTACTATACCTTTCAGGTTTAGGACCAAGCGATGCAAGTATGGTAGGTAAAGTCGGTAAAGATTTAACAAAAGACGAAGGTTATGAAGCGGCAAAATCAACTGGAATTGGATGTATAGCAAGATTAAAAGGGCAAGTAGGCGATCTTGATAAAGTTAAAAGAATAGTAAAATTACTAACCATGGTAAATTGCACACCAGATTTTACTGATCAACCAGCAGTTGCTAATGGATGCTCTGATCTTATGGTAGAAGTATTTGGTGATAAAGGTAAACACGCAAGATCAGCTGTAGGGATGGGATCACTTCCAGGTAATATTCCTGTTGAAATAGAAATGATTGTAGAAATAGAAGATTAATTATTAACAATATTTCTAAAGGAAAATATGTTTTTAGTAAGAAGAGTATGTCGTACAGAAAGAGCAAATGCCTGGAAAGTAGCTGATATACTTACCAAGATTTGTAATGCATATGAAGAAGACGGAAGAGATAAAGCAACAATTTATATAGGTGGAGCAGGAACTCCTGCTGCAGAAATTACAGTTTGCGCAGAATGGACTCAAGAAACAATTGATGCAAACAGAATGCCAAATGTACCTGCAGCTGTAAGAGAAAATGCTCCAAAACTTATGGAATTAATTCAATCTTATGATATAGAATTTTTCGAAATTGCAACGAAAGATAAAATCAAAGAACGAGTTTAATTTTATTTTAGAAGTAAGAATAAATTTTTAGGATTTTCCGCGAGTCTTCGCACGTACCAAGGAAACCATTCTTCACCATAACTAATTAAAATTTTTAAGTTCTGATCCGATTTTAAAATTTCATCTTGTAAATCTCTTCTAATTCCATAAAGCATATTAAACTCATAGTGAATTTGATCAATTTTATCTCTATTTATTTTTTTAATTAAAGAATAAATAATCTGATGATCATGAGTTGCAAAAGATGGTATCAAACCATTTTTAAGTATATTTTTTCCAAGCATAAGATTAGCGAGTTTAATATAATTATCAGATATTTCATTCCTGTTCTGCATTGATACACTTGAATGTTCAGCATAAGCTCCTTTAACTAATCTTATGTAAGGAGCAATCTCTAAAAGGGATTTAAGATCATCTTCAGAACGATATAAATATGATTGTAAGGTAATCCCAATATTATTATGTTTTAGAATTAATTTTTTATAAATTTTTAATGTTTGTTCCAAATATATATATTCTTCCATATCAATCCAAATAAAAGTATTTTTAAATTCAGCTAATTTAAGCAATTCTTTTAAATTATCAATACAAAGTTCTTCATCAATATCTAATCCAAGTTGAGTTAATTTAACTGAAATAACTGTTTTCAGTGATTTTGAATATATATCTTCTAAGGCCTTTTTATATTGTTTAACAGTATTGAGTGTCTGACTTTTACTTGAGGAGTTTTCACCTAAATAAGTAATAATTGTTCCATACCCAATATCTTCAAGTTCAGAAGATTTATTCAATGCATCATCTAATGTTTCTCCTGGCATAAACCTTGAAACAGATTTCTGAACAAATTTATATTTAGGTAATTTATGAGAAATCCAATAATTTTTAGAAGCCCATAAAAGTATATTTCTTATTAATGACATTTTAGAAAATTAAAAAATAAATTATACTGAGATAAAATAATTATATCTGTATTATATTATTATAATAATAAAAATTAAAAATGACTCAAGAAAAACAACTCAGAAAATGGGAAAATATAAATTGCCCAGTACATAGAAAGTTATCTATAAATACTGAAAATTATCTGTACGCAATGTATTTACTATATGAAAAAAATGAAAAAATCACTGCAACCACTCTATTAGAATATATTAAACAATTACCTTCCTCTGAAAATCTAGGTACAAGTCTACCAACTGTTACTGGAATGCTTAAAAGAATGGTAAGAGACCATCTGATAACAAAAGATAAAAATAATGAAATATTTTTAACAGAATATGGAAAAATCTCAGCTAAAGAGCAAACTAAAAGATTTAGACTTGCTAGTAAATTTTTACACGAAATATTAAAAATCAAACTTGAAGATGTTTTTCAAGAAGCTCACAGATTAGAACATGCAATGTCACAGGATGTAGAAAACTCTATAGACAAATTACTAGACTACCCTGACAAAGATCCTTTTGGGCAAACAATACCTGGAATTGATTTCATTAAAAATGAAGATAATTTCCCTCTTACTAAAACACTTGTAAACAAATCATATGTTGTCTCTAAAATCCCTCCTGAAAACGTTGAGTTTGTAGAATTTCTTAATAAAAACAAAGTGCTTCCAGGAAGTAAAATTTCAATAACAGAACTTTCAGATACAAGAGGAATTATCTCAATTAAAATAAAAAATAATAAAGTAGATCTGGGTTTAAATATTGCTAAAAGTATATGGGTAAAAAATATTTAAATTAACTTAAACTATTCCATTTAAATGGAAATTTCTTACCATTAAGTAATACCCCCAAATAAGTAGATCTGACCAGGAATTTGTATGTAACGAGACATATCGATGTTGTTAAAATTATAGAAAGGAGAAATTTAATTTCTGCAAAAAAGCTAAATTTAAACATGAAAAATGTAATAAATGTAACAATTGGCAAATGAATTAAGTACATCCAATATGCTCCATCCGAGCAAAATCTTAAAATTGAATTATAAGATCCAAATTTATTTTCAGCAAAGCCAATGAATGATAAAGAAAACAATACTGAATTAGCAATTTTTATAAATATAAAAGGAATCCAATAAATTGGATAGTCTTCAAAGTTAATTGAAATAAATTCTTCTTCAATCAATGTATGAACTAAGAAAAATATTAAAGCTGATAATAAATAATATTTCCAATTGAGAGTAATGTTTTGAAATAATTTATTATTTTTATACAAACTATACCCAAAAGCAAAATAAATTCCAGTAGCAACTGGGTTCATAATCAATTCTGTACCCATATCATTAAGGCTTAAAATAGTTAGCATTACAATTAAAACAAATGGGATTTTAAAATCAAATAAAATTTTTGCCATCCAGGATTTTATAGCTACAATAAAATTATTTAGGTTTGTAAGTTTTAATAAATTTAATAGCTTTGTAAAAAACAAAGAATAAAGTTTATACAGTACAGTAAATATAGTAATTATAATTAAATGCCACAAAAACCATAAATGATGTGGTTGATTATCATTGGAATAAAATAAATATAATTCATCATTATACCCATAGTTAAATATCCAGGGGATAGTTGAACTCATAATAGGAGTAAAAACAATTAGAGGCAACACTATACGCAGGATTCTGTTTTTCCACCAATATGACCATTGATATTTCGAAACTAGCAAACTTGCAAAAAAACCTGAAAGAATAAAAAATACAGGCATACGCCACAAATGAATAAATTGAAAAATAATAGTAATTACATTGGAATCATATTTATCTGAGGGCCAAATACTGTCACTCACACCCATATAAGGCAAGGCTGCGTGTAAAACAATTCCAAGAAGCATAGCTACACCTCTTAAAGCATCTAATCCATGAAATCTTTGATTGGATGTTAGCATAATAATTTATTATATAGCTTCTCTAAAAAACTAATAATAAATTATCAACAATTACAAGGATCGCAAGAACAATTAACGCATTTGCAATTTGGATTGTCGCATTTATTTTCTGGCATTTTATTTCCCTTGGATTTTACGTATATATGAAACTAAAGCCCATCTTTCTTGCTCTGTTAAGATTGCATCATAGGCAAGCATACCTGATGAAATGGGTAAATCATTAGAATATTGAGCCAACCCTGTCCTAGATCCTTTCGATATAAATGCAAATAATTCACCATCAGTAGATTGTGCTGTTTTATCAGATAACAAATCTGCAGGATAAGCGCCTTTATTAATGACTGTACCATCATCTAATTTCATATTTACGTAATCTCTATATTTTCCTTTTCCATCTAAATTATCTCCATGGCAATACACGCAATTCTCAGCATATAACAAAGCTCCTTGAGTGGATAACTCATCATAATTGTATTGAGAAGGAAGAGTTAAAGATTTATATTCTTCTGGTGTTCGATTTATTTCTTTTCCATTCATAGGAACAGCTTCAGGATTTGGCATAATTCTTGGGATCTCCTGGCTCTTATAAGATGGCTGATAATGCATTTCACTAAATATTACTATTGCATGACTTCCTGATTTAGGAATAGCCGGCATATCTAATGTAGCAGTATCACCTAAAATATTTAGTTCACCTGTTTTAACATCTCCAGCACACGCTGTTAAAAAGAATACTGAAAATAACAATACAATAAACGTATATCTGTTACTTAAATAAGTTATCATTCCCATCCTCTTTTCGTAGATTCAGCCCCTGATTTTTTTAAAGTATCTTCAGCTTTTTTAATTCTTGATTCATTAACAGTAACCACTACACCAATATAACCCTCAGTCATAATACGTTCATCATAAGCGCCCATAAAAATCTTTGGTAATCTTGATTCAAATAATGCCCCAAGAATAGTAACAATAACTGAAAACAATAATGTCATCTCATAAAAAATGACAAGCATTGGCGGGATAGATAAAATTGGTTTTCCACCTGTAACCATAGGATAAGCTAATTGAGTACCAACAGTAATTATCAATGCTACAGTAAATCCTACTACAGCTCCAAATATTGGGTATCTAAACAATTTATGATGTGGCTCTGCTTCACCAAATGTACCTTCAGGGTATGGTGATCCAGTCATAACTTCAAATTCATTATCTTTATACCCCACTTTACGAAGAGAAGATAATGCATCACCTACAACATTCTCATCTACAAACAAACCTAAAACACTTTTATTAGCCATAATTTACTCCCTTACTACTGCTGAAATATTTCTTTTACCAACTTTTATTATATGCCTGAATCTCATTCCTTCTTTCACATCAAAAGGAGGAATTAAAGGAAAGATTCTTGCAAAAACTAATATACCGCAAATAACAAATGCAAATGTAAATGCAACCAAGCCCATCTCAACAAGGCTAGGTGAATAAGCTCCCCAGTTAAAGCTTAATTCTGTTCTTCTGGATAATCCAGGTATAATAATCAAAAAACGCTCTAACCACATACCTACATTAACTAATATAGTTGTAAAGAACATCCATTTAGCACTTCTTCTTACATTTTTAATACACCATGCACCTACCGGAATTATATAAGCAGTAATTAAAAACAAAATAAATAAATAATTCCATGGAGTCTGAAAAACTTGCATATTTCTTAATGCTATTTCAGGATCTTCTAAAGGATACAATGCAAAAACCCATTCTAAAAATAATGAGAAGAGCCATATAGTAGCTACGATAACTAATAATCTCCCAATAGCATCAAAATGATCCGGTTTAATGTATTTATCCAATTTATATAACCATAATAATCCAGCCATTAATGTAGCAACTCCTGAAACACCAGAATGTATAGCTCCTATAATAAAGTAAGGGGCAAATATCGTTGAATGCCAACCTTCAACCGCAATAGAAACCGCAAAGTCCCATGAAACTATACTATGCACGGAAACGAAAATAGGTAGCACTAGTGCAGATAATAAAATTGGCGCTGTTGCCTGAATTTTCCACTGTCTTGGTGTTCCTCTAAATCCTAAAGCAAGAATACTATATATAATTTTTGGAATTTTAGATTTAACTTTGTCTCGCACTAATGCTATATCAGGAAGTAGACAAGTATAAATAAACAAAATAGTACTTAAAAGATAAGTTCCAACTGCGACAGGATCCCAAACAAAAGGAGATCTTATATTAGGCCAAATTCCTCTTGCAAAATCATATCCAATTACTACTGGTGGTAAAGGTGTTATCCAATATATCCTCCAAGGCCTTCCAACATGAAATAAAATATTACTTAAAGCAGCAATCAAAGAAAATAAAGTTAAGACTTCAGCAGCTCTGGTTATAGGCCTTCTCCATTCTGCTTGAGTCAATCTTAATATAGCAGAAACCATAATTCCTGCATGACTAATTCCTATCCAAAAAACAAAATTAGTAATATATGCACCCCAATACACAGGCCTTCTTACATTGGTTACACCTAATCCACTATATAATTCCCATACATACCCAGACAAACCTAAAACCATAATAAAGCTAAGAAAACCTATAGTCATCCAAAACCATTTAGCTGATCTTAAAACCGGAGATACCAGATCATCTGTTATTTGTTTATCTGTTAACTGTACATGTTCTTGCATTTAAATAATCTCCATATTAATAAGGTTTCCCTTCTACCAATACTTCAGTATGGTGGTATTTTTCATGACTTCCGTAAAGAATATATTCTCTATTTTCCCATAAGCTAATAATAGGAACATACTTAGTTATAAATAAAATTAAAAATACAGGAATTGCAATTGCTCCTAAAATGACCATCATATCCACAATACTTGGAACAAAAATTTCGGGTAAGTTAGCAAATCTATGAGTATTTTCATCTATTGTTCTGTCTAAAGAATAAGCTGATGAATAATGCCTGTATCTATCTAGAAAATTTCCAATCAATACACTTATAGCAATAATGGGTGGGCCGTAAAAGGATTTCCTTACGTTATTCAACATCAATATTGCAAATGGAACTATAAAAACAAAAAATATTGTTCCTAAAAATACAGGTAGATATTTGCCAAACATTAAAATTTGTAAAACATCTCGTTCATTAGGTTTTTTACCATACCATAAAACCATCAAGCTAGATATAAAAAACCAAACCCACAATAATGAAATACCAAACAATAATTTACCTAATCCCCAAAATTGATCCAATCCTAAATGTTCTTGATATCCTCCCCATTTCCAGGCAATAAATACAGCAATAATTAATATAGCCACTCCTCCCTGAATTGCGTTATGTGCTTGAGTTGCGGGATATAATGAATCAACCCATCCTGGAATTAATGTCATCAAAAAATCTGAAGCTAAAAAATAATGTACAGTTATTAAAAGCATAAAATAAAAAATACCTAGAGCACTTAGTCTTATTCTCAATGAATTCCATTGTTTAGTTGATCCTACCCATCCCCATGCTAAAAGTGAATATAACTTATTTTTTCCCTTTGAATTATCTCTTAAAATAGCGAAATCAGGGCGGGCATTTATCCATAAAAGAGCTAAAGCAGTAAATATAAATGCTATCATTGCTATACTAGTCCATATATGAGGAGAATAAGCAGGAACTTTACCTGGATCATAAAACCATAAGGTATTTCTACCATCCTCGAGGCTTGGCAATACCCACAATAAAGGTAAAAACATTAAAAGTCCTGCTATACCTGAAATACAGAATATTTCAGACAGTCTCGAAACCGGACGCCTCCAGTTACCTCTTGCAACTTTTGTTGCCATAGATAACATAGGGGCTCCCATAAAAGTTGTAAATATAAAAACACATGCAGTAACATAAACCGACCAATCACTTAAGTTATCAAATCCATTAATAATTTTAAGAATTATTCCTAAAACACCTATGACTGAAAAAATTGCTGCAAGCATCAAAGAAGTTCTAAACATCTTCCCTCTTTGTTGCAAATGCTTATCTATCAAATCTTTTGAAGGAGGTACCTTCCCTAAAGATTTTTCAATAACTCTTTCGGGGTATACTAATTTCCCTTTTCTTGTTTTGCTATCATATTCTGATTTCATATTTATTTAATGTGAATGTGATTTATTTTTTTCTATTTTCTTTAAATATAAGACATTAGGAGAGGTCCCATAATGTTCCATAAGGTGATATCCTCTTCCACTTTTTTTACTTTCTTTTTCTTTTATTCTAGAAACTTGACTTTCAGGATCATTCATATCGCCAAACACTAACGCCTCTGTTGCGCAGGCATTTACACATGCAGGATTAATGGCTCTATTGCCATCTTCTATTTCAAATCCATTTACTTTGGAATCTCTTTTTGTTCTTCTAATTCTCTGTATACAAAAAGTACATTTTTCCATAATACCTCTTGATCTAACTGTCACATCAGGATTAAGCTGATTTTTCAAAGAATCAGGCCATTCAGCTTCCCAGAAATTAAAAAATCTAACCTGATAAGGACAATTGTTAGCACAAAATCTGGTTCCAATACATCTATTATAAACTTGTACATTTAAGCCTTCGCTATTGTGGTAAGAAGCATATACTGGACATACTGGTTCACAAGGAGCTTCATCACAATGCTGACACATAATAGGAATAAATCTTGCTTTCACATCAGGAAAAGTTCCCTCCCAATATCTCTCTACTCTAATCCATTGTATTACTCTGTTTTCATCATAATCTGATTTTTCATTTGATGGTATATTATTCTCGGATTGGCATGCAACAACACAGCCCTGGCAGCCTGTACATTTATCTAAATCTACTACCATTCCCCATTTTGATTGCTTCATTTATGTCCTCTCTATTTAATGATCAGAATGATCAGAATCTGATGATTTTATTTTAATAACATGATGATGAGGATCACGTTTTGTTTCCTCAAATCTTCCTTCAAACTTAGGTATTTTGATACTAGCTTTAGTTTTCTTTATATTTACTTTATTTGAAGCCCATGCATGAGCACCAGTATCAGGATCATACATTGTATTCATAATAGAATAAATATTTGCACCAAACCCTGATGTATATCTTCCAGTTGATTGCCCTCCACCTACTGGAACTGACAAAACATTCGGTGGTGTAGCAGGATTGGGATAAGCTGCTGCTTTAATTTTACGTCCATTACCATTATCAATATCTAAAATATCTCCCTCTTTAATATTTAATTTACTAGCTTCTTGTTCATTAATTTCAACCCATGTTTCCCATGCAATAGTTGTCAAAGGATCTGTTAACCCTTGTAACCATGGAGTTTTGGCAAGGCTACCATCCGAGACAGTGGTTTTAAAAGGAACTAAATGATAAGTAGAATTAGAACTTGAAAATTCCGGATTATTAATATTAGGCCATTGTTTTAATTTTGTTTTCTTTATTTTGGAAACAGTTGATTTCATATCCCACCAACCACCTCTAGATAAGAGTCCATTCCAAAAAGTTTTCAAATCATTTGCTCTTATGGAACCTCTATTAAAACTCATAATTTTTTTCGCATCATCCATCAAAACATCTTTCATGGTTTTACCTGAATACTTATTCTTAAAATTCATAACATTAGATAATTCCATAATAATTTCTTCTGCATTTTTAGTACCTGACTGTCTTCCTTTGTTAGAAAATCTACTTTTCACTATTGGCTGTTGAAATCCTATAACTTCGTATCCTGGGCCAATTACAGGAACATCATTTCCCCATGACTCAAACTGAGTATTTAAAGGAAGTATGATATCAGCGTATTTCGAGGTATCGTCTACAAATGAATTCATTGAAACTATTAATCCGAGTTTACTTAAAGATGATTTAAGATTCAAATTCCCTGACATTGAGTAATTAATATCTGCCTGATTAATAAACAGAGAATTAGTAGTTCCTGAATCTATATCACCAATAAGAGATAAAATTTCCTGATAAGAACTAATAGTTTTAGAAGAATGCAAATCTGATAATGGAGAATCAGGATTTAGTATAAGGCCACCTTCTTTATTAATATTACCTAAAAGTAAATTCAATCCATAGATAGCTACCATATTAGATGAACCATTAGTATTTGCAGAAGCAATGTCACCTCCAATAATTAGCGGGTGTTTCGATTTGGCTAATTTATGGGCAAGGTCAACTATTTTATCAGATTTAATACCAGTTAATTTAGAAATTTTTTCAGGAGCAAAATCTGCAAGATCCTTTGAATTGATTTTTTTTGCAAAATCTGAATTTACTAATTTTTCAGAAATTAAAACGTAGGCTATTGCTGATGCAATCATGCCTTCAGTCCCCATCTCGCAAAAAATCCATTCATCAGAGTTTGTAGCAGTTAATGACAGCCTAGGTTCTATATGATATAAATTTCCTCTTGGGGAAGCTCTAAATTTTCCATACTCTCTTCCAAACATAGCCTGTGAATAAGAAGAATTTAAAAAATCCATACCAAAATTTAGCACCATATCTGAATGGCCTATATCAAATTTAGGAATATTATCTGAACCAGTAATTATATTCAAAGCATTAATTAAATTAGAATCATCAAGGGGAGAATAAGATAACAATTTACTCCCAAGTTCATCTGAAAAAGCACTGATAATTGAATTACTTCTTCCTCCTAGGGGTTTAGTAACAAATCTAGATTTGTTATGTCCTAAAGTATTTAATTGTTCATTAATACGTTGATAAGCATCATTCCAGCCTATTTCAATCCATTTGCCACTTCCTCTGTTACCATCTCTAACCAAAGGGGATTCTAATCTTTCAGGATGATATAACATTTGCAATTCTGCTTCATTAGAGTAACTATGAGCACCTGTATTAATAGGATAATCAGAATTACCTTCTACTTTTTTTGCTCTTCCTTCCATGATTCTGACAGCAAGACCTTCTCCGTTCGATCCTAAAGTAGCATACCAATTGTCAATTCCGGTAACTTGATCTTCAGGAAGTTTATTGGGAGATTGAAAATATAATTCTTCATCAGGAACGCCACAAGCACTAAAAATCACAGCTCCTGTGGCTCCTCCGCCTATTAGTTTTATAAAATCTCTTCTTGTTAAATCCATATTACATATTCCTCAATAATGACAAGTAGTACAATCAGTGGAAGCCCCGTTTGCCCTATGACAATCTACGCACCATCCCATTTTCATAGGAGAAACCTGCTTAACTTTATTCATAGATGCCACATCCCCATGGCAAGTTGAGCAAACTTCGCTCGCTTCAATATTATTTTTCTCTGATAATTTTTTAATATGTGGTGGGTGGAAAAATTTTGCATGATCAGGTAGTCTGTGCACCCTTACCCAATCAATAGGTTTTCCTCCACTATAAGCATCTCTGATTTTTTTTATTTCTTCATTACCATCACCAACGATTCTATGGCATGACATACAAAATTCTACAGGTGGTATAGCAGCTGCAGCTGCACCCTCTGTGCCAAAACGATGACAATAAGTACATTTCATTCCCAATTCTTTTACGTGTGGAGCATGTTTAAAAGCTATAGGTTGATCAGGTCCATCATCAAAGCCAAAAAGCGGCTGAGTCCACCAAGCAGATCCTACAAATAAAACAGCAATTATTAATATTACCGAAGTTACTAAAGCCCCTAATCCTGAAATAATCAGAATTTTTTGACTTATTTTTGGAACTCTAAAATCACCTGGGATCAATTTTTCTCCTTTATAAAACTAAATCCAAAAATTTGGCCAGAATTTATTTAAAACATCACCAACAATAATTGCCCATACAGCCAACCCAATATATAAAACGGCAGATCCAAAACCTCCCATGTAAAACAAAACTCTCAGAATTTTCCAGTATTTACTTACTGATCCGGAATCAATTAAAGACGGTATAATAGCGTGAGCTAGTAACATATTTCCTGAAAATGACAAAGCGCAAACCAACATTAACCAAATGTTATTTACAATAAGATGGAGTTCTTTCCAATCTTGTTCTGTTAATGGAATTGGATCCAATTTTACCTCACATAAAAACTCTAGTGAAAAGTATCACACAGCTAAATATCCACTGTCAATAAAGTATAAGGATTTTTTACATTAATTCAAAGTATTTAAAGGCTGAACCTGTATTCATTAATAAAATTTTTTCATCTTTATCTACTTTTCCTTCCTTAACCAATTGATTTAATCCAACATAAGTTGCAGCTCCTTCTGGGGCTGGGAGAATTCCCTGCTTACTTGCAATTAGTCTCATATTATGAATCATATCTTCATCTTCAATCGCTGCGACCCCGCCTCCACTTTCTCTTAAAGCTTCTAATATCAAGTAATCTCCCACCGCAACAGGTACTCTCATGCCGGCAGCTTTAGTAGAAGCATTTTCCCATAATTCTGCATGCATTGTATTTTCTTCAAAAGCTTTAATAATTGGAGCGCATCCTACAGCTTGAACTGAAAACATTTTTGGTCTTTTAGAGCCAATCCAACCTAACTCTTCCATTTCTTTAAATGCTTTCCACATACCTACGATTCCAGTGCCACCTCCGGTTGGATAAACAATAGTATCTGGCAAATCCCATTTGAATTGTTCTGCAATTTCATAACCCATTGTTTTCTTGCCTTCTTGGCGATATGGTTCTTTTAAAGTAGATACATCAAATAAATTTTCCTTATCAGCAAATTCATTTGAAATTCTTCCAGCATCATTAATTAATCCATCTATCAAATTTAAAGAAGCTCCTGCAAGTTCAGATTCTTTCTGATTCATAATAGGAGCATCGTTTGGCATAAATACATGAGCTTGCAAATTACCTGCTGCTGCATAAGCTGCCATAGCACCAGCTGCATTACCAGCTGATGGCATTGTTACTTTTTTAACTCCGAGTTCCTTTGCTTTTGATAAAGCTGCAGACAAACCTCTGGCTTTAAAAGAAGCTGTAGGATTAAGACCCTCGTCTTTAATATAAAGATTTGAGTAACCTTCAACTCTTCCTAAATTTTCCGCATGAAAAATTGGAGTAAATCCCTCTCCTAAAGTAATAACATTTTTGGGGTCTTTAACCGGCATCATTTCGAAATATCTCCACATATTGGGATCTCTATGTATTAGATCCTCTTTTGATACTGCTTTTTTTGCTGCATTAATATCGTAACGAGCATACAATACTCTTCCACATTTTATACATAATTTATTTAATTCATCTACTGAATATTCTTCTCCACAACCAGGGTAAGTACATTCAAGATTGACAACAAAACTTCTCATAAAATTAACCCATAAATATTATTTAATACAAACGATTATAAAATATATCTAATATAAATATTTACCATTTAAAACCTTATAGTTACAAAATAATTAAAAGTCTTATATAATTCCTATTATTAATTAATAAGCAAAAATAATTCAGGAAAAATATGACAACCCCGATAGAAAAAAAATATATTGAGAATCATTCAAAATCACAGCAAAAATTTAAAGATGCAATGAATTTATTCCCGAATGGTGTTACACACGATGCCAGAATTACAAAACCCTTCCCTTATTACATCTCAAATGCTCAAGGATCAAAAAAATGGGATATTGACGGAAATGAATATATTGATTACAAATCAGGACACGGAGCAATGTTATTAGGACATGCGCACCCAGAAATAGTTCAAGTTGTCAGAGATACAATAGCAAAAGGTAGTTTGCCAGGAGCATCTACTGAACTTGAAGTTGCTTGGGGAAAAGCTATAAAAAATTTGGTACCATCAGCAGAAATAATAAGATTTACAAGCTCTGGTACTGAAGCTGATATGATGGGCATGCGGATAATGAGAGCTTATACAGGTAAAAATAAAATTGTAAAATTTGAGCATCATTTTCATGGATGGAGTGATGGAGCATCAGCAACAGGTGGTGCTGATGAGAATTGGGAATACGGCATTCC
>CEVQ01358593.1_pt1 | contig 15891 bp, 13 predicted proteins | sample 356551 | NCBI WGS metagenome assembly CEVQ01 (sample SAMEA2623756, study PRJEB7988) | marine metagenome | biome: marine biome (ENVO:00000447); feature: mesopelagic zone (ENVO:00000213); material: "saline water (ENVO:00002010), including plankton (ENVO:xxxxxxxx)" | depth 250 m | reverse complement strand
AATCAGGCCTCCTCTAGCACAATTGATTAATATTGCATTATTCTTCATTTTGGAAAATTCTGGTTTTGAAAACAAATGATGCGTATCTTCCATAAGGGGAACATGTACTGTTATAAAATCTGACTGTTCCAACAATTGGTCAAATGTAACAATTTTTACATTATCAATAATTTCACCAGGTTTCAAAATTGGATCAGAAGCAATTATTTTTACTCCAAAAGATGACATTCTTTGAGCTATAGTTTTACCAATCCTTCCAAATCCTACTATACCTAAAGTAGACTCACTTAATCTAAGAACAGGAATATCAAGATTTAATTCATGCCATCCTCCATTTCTTACTAAATCCCAGTGTTCTGTAATCCGACGATTTAAACTTAAAATCATGCCAATAGCATGGTCTGCAACTTCTTCTAGGCAGTAATCTGGTATATTTGTTACCACTATACCTAGTTCAGTACATTTTTTTATGTCAATATTATCAACGCCGATTCCATATCGAGAAGCAACCTTGCATTTTTTCGCTGTTTCTAACAATTCTGCATCTACATCTGCAAAGCAAAAAATTATTGCATCTGCATCAGCTGATTCACTTAAAATATCCTCACGGCTCATAGATTTACAATCAACAAGATCAATGTCATTTTCATTTAAAATCGATCTCTCAATATCTAAATTAGGCCAAACATAATCGGTTACAATTGCTTTATATTTCATATTGCTCCTTTATAAATTAATTTTTTTAAATTGGCATCCTTCAACAAAATAATCAAAAAATTCAGTTTTGGTTTCTAATTCTAAATGGTTTATTTGTTTAACATATTTTACCAATTTATTTCTAGCTTGATTGGATAGCAACAAATGGGTTGCACCATTTAATGCTGAGTTACCTATTTTTACAATTTTATCTTCAGGAAAATTCAAGATAAAACCAATATCTATTGCATTATCTACATCTATATAACTAGCAAATCCACCTGCTAAATATACAGTATCTAAATCATTTATAGAAATACCATAATCTTTTATAGTTAAAGCTTGTCCACATACATTCGCAGCTTTTGCTTGAGCTAGAGCTGAAACATCTTTTCGAGATATAAGAATATTATTTTCTTTATCAATTATTAATTCATTTTCTTGGTTTTTAAATTGTCCTAAGTCGTTCATATATTTTTTCTTTTTCATTTCAGAAAGCAAATCTATTAAACCGGAGCCGCATATACCTAAAGGTTCAGAATCACCTATAGTTTGAAAAGTTATACCTCCATCATTCCATTTGACTTTTTCAATGGCTCCTTCATACCCTGGCATTCCAAAAGTGACTTCTCCTCCTTCAAATGCTGGACCAGCTGGACAAGAAGCAGCACTCATTTTTTTTGAGTTCCCTATTACAACTTCGGTATTTGTGCCAATATCTATAAATAATTTATTTGAATCATTATCAAAAAAACTAGAGGACATCAAACCTGCAGATACATCAGAACCAATATGGGATGCTATAAGTGGAGGGCTATATATAAGACCTTTTGGGTTAATCCTGATCCCCATTTCTTTAGCAGATCTTTTAAGTTCTGTAGAGTCAACCTTATTATTTATATAATCGAATTCTATTGAAGATTTATATGGTTTGAGTCCAATTGTTTCAACGTTTAAATCAAAAAATATGTCTCTCATTGTAGTGTTCCCTACAATGGTTACTTCTAGGATTTGTCTTCTTCTAATCTTTAATGGTTTAATCATTTCACCAATTTCAAAATTAACTGAAGAAATTATTGCTTTGTGTAATTCTCCTTTAAATTTAGTTGAATCGTACGATATACGGTTTATAACATCTGATCCTCCAAAAACTTGCGGGTTTTCATATGAAGAAGTAAGTAAAATTTCTCCTGTTAGTAAATTTACTAAATTAATAGCAACTGTGGTGGTTCCCACATCAATTGCTAAACCATAAATATCAGACTCTTTATCAAGTAGTTTCACAAATGTATCATTTTCTTTTTTTTCAACACCGTTAGAAGAAACTATAAAGTTATTTGAAAGTTCAAATGTTTTGGGTAAAAAAGAATCTGTTAAAATTTTCCTGTCTCGGTTTCTTGGCCTGAATGATAATTTTTCTTTTGTTGAAATAATTTTAGCTTGGCATGCTAATCTAAATGGATCATTAAGAAACATTTCCTCTTCAGTTCTATTAGATAAGTTGGATTTTCCATTTAAGATTTCTACTATACATTCATGACATTCACCCAAACGTCCACAAGAAGTTGGTATTCTTAATTTTATTTTATCTGCACATTCAAATATTGTAGTATTAAGTCTTAGTGATGAAGAGTCTTCTTCATATTTATAATTATTGCTCGTCATTACTTTTAATTGGTTGATCAGTAATCCAGGCTGGCCTATAATCTAATTTCTCAGAACCTGTACAGATTGGTTCATTTGCATTATCTTCTATAAAATGTTGATTTAAGCATTTGAAAGTAGCCGTGCAAATGTTTTTTGCGTTTTTATAAGGACATCGATATTGATTAACTTCGTCCGCTTTTGTCGAAATATCCTTATAAATTTTGAACAATTTATCGAGGCTTTTTTCCAATCTTTCTTTTTCAGAAGGCATTTTAAAAATTAAATCAATTCCTTAAATCTTTTAATAATACAATTAACTCTTTTGCTTTCTCAACTGCATCAACTGCACTTTCTCCATAAGCATCCGCTCCCATTTCATCAGCAAATTCTTGAGTTACGGGAGCTCCTCCGACCATCAATCTTACATCATCTCGTAATCCAATATCTTCAAAATATTGAATAGTTCTACCCATATTTGGCATTGTTGTAGTAAGCAATGCTGACATTCCTATTACATCAGGTTGATATTCTTCGAACCCATCTGCAAAATCTTCAGGTGACGTATCTACACCCAAGTCATACACAGTAAAACCAGCTCCTCTTAACATCATAATGCATAAATTTTTCCCTATGTCATGTAGATCTCCTTTTACTGTTCCCATTAGAACCTTACCTTGAGGCTCTATTCCTGATTCAGATAAAATAGGTTCAATATGTGCCATTCCGGCTTTCATGGCTCTTGCAGATATAAGAACTTCGGGAACAAAAATGATATTGTCTCTAAATTTAACTCCTACGATTGCCATTCCATTTAGAAGGCCATTGTCAAGTATTTCATTTGCTGATATTCCATCTTCCAAACATTTTTTGGTAAGTTCACCTACCGTATCTTGATCCCCTTGTATAAGAGCGAAGGCTATTGTTTGCATTTTTATAGAAGTATTTTGTATTGAATCGCCTATATGCTTAATTTCACTTTCTTTAGTTACGAATTCGAATTCTTTTGATAGACCTTCATGCTCAAACAACAACTCCTCCTTGGTAAAAAATATATAACATTATTTTATCATCACTCAATCTTTATTGTGTTCAGAAAGCCAATCCGAAACACCTTCGGTTATAGCTATAAGATTTTCAGATTTAGTTTTTAAAGGTATAGCACATTCTGGTGCGATTATTTGTACTCCAGCATTTAAACAATCAAAAACTTCTTTTTTTACTTCTGTAGTGTTTTTAGAGTATAAAGTTTCTGGGTTATTAATATTACCAACTAATGCAATTTTGTTTTGTACTGCATTCATTGCTTCTTCAGGGTTATTTTTTGAATCAAAATGAAAGGCATGCATCCCAGTTTCTGATATTGCAGGCATTCTGTCTACTGTTCGTCCACAAATGTGTAAAATTAGAGGTACTTTAAAATTTTCTGCCATCTCTGTATGTAATTCTTGAAGAAATGTTTTGTAATATTGACCAGAAACCAAATCTCCTGTTGCATGGTCAGGAACCGTAAGTATATCAGCACCAGCATCAATTTGTGCTTCTCCAAATAAATAAGTAAATTCTTTTAATTTTTCTAAGGCCAAAGTTGTTTCCGATGGATTATCAATCGTACCAAGAAGAAATTTCTCTACACCAAAAACATGATATGCTAAGGTCCAAGGACCCATAGTTTTACCGATTATTGGAATATCGTTACCAAATTCCTTTCTTAAAATCTTAATTGAATCAATAATAACTTTTGTATCTTTATGTTCTAAAAAATCTTTAGGAACCTTAATATCTGATGAATCTTTCCATATAGGATTACTCATTCTAACAGTAGGCCAATTATCTTTTTGTTCCCATTGCATTTCGCATCCTATAGCACTAGATTCTTGAATTATTGAAAAGTAAGGAGCAATAGCATCGAAGTCAAATTCAGTAATCTCGGTAGCAGCTAATCTTGCATTTAATTCTGCTGATCGACATGCTTCAGGAAATGGTGCATCTACTAAATCCATCATTTCTACAGTTGCTACAGAAGTAGGATTAGCAACAGGAGGTCTATCAACTTCCTGTCTGTTCAGAGCACTAAAGACTCTTTCTTTTTTAGTCATAGCTTTCATAAAAACTCCTTTTTTATTGTGAAAACCCTAATGTCTGCGTATTCATTTGTCCAGTTTGTTCAGAAGCGTTAATCATATTTTCAACAGCACTCACATTACGTGCATAAGGGAGTAGAATTCTAACATATTCATCATGTTGTTTCTTATCTTTGAAACAGAAACTTTCATCACTTAATTTTATACATTCACCATATTTGACAAAACCTCCAATTACCGCTCTAATTCTAATAAAGGGACGTTCGTGCTCTCCCTTAGTTGAAACAAAATAAGCGTAGTTATCATTTTGCTTTTGTCCTTGAATAATGAAACTTAGTTTTGTTTTATTATCTGATGCTGTAATTGGCCCGCTTTCAAACTTGAAACCAGGATCTTTTTCAACTGCTTGTGTAAACAAAAACCTTAAAGGCCTTTCGATAAAATACCCTTTAGGAAGTTTTAGCTTAAAATCTTCATCAATAGATTTCAATCCTCCCAGTTCAACCATTTTATCTCTTATAATATTCAATCTTGAATTAATACCTTCTTTTTTACTATATGACCAAACTGTCAATATATCATTTTTAATAAACAAACCAACTGTAACATTATGAAAATTTGGATCCATTGACACCAATTCTAAACAATTACCGAATTGTTCTCTAACTTCAAATACTCTCATTATGTCTCCTTGTCAATTCGTGAAAAAAGCGTATGTGTTCAGAGTCTGTTCCACAACACCCCCCAATGAAATTTATTTCATTTACAATTAATTCTTTATATCTTTCCTGCATAAATTCAGGTGATTCAGGATAAATTATATCCTGTTTTTTGATTTTAGGTATTCCAGCATTTGCTTGAACTAATAATGGATTGTTTGTAAATGATCTTAATTGTTTAGATATCTCGACCATATTTTCAGAACCATTCCCACAATTTGATCCTACAACATGTGCTCCTGACTCGAAGAATATTTCCAAACTTTCCTTTGGAGTCAAACCAAACATAGTAAAATAACCTTTTGGTCCTTTGTCATAAACTGCGGAAGCAAGTATTAAAATATTGAAATTTTCCTTAGCTACTTTTATAGCCAGTTTCGTCTCTTCTGTTGCAATTTGAGTTTCAATCAGAAATCCATCAACTCCTCCCTCAAATAAACCTCTCATTTGTTCGGCAAACGCATCGTACATTTCTCTTTCAGTAACTGACCCTAGAGGTTCTAAAAATTCACCAGTTGGACCAATTGAACCAAAAACAAATTTATCAGTGTATTTTTCAGCTTCCTCTTTTGCCAATATTGCACTTAGTTTATTTAATTCATAGACTTCATTTTCTAATTTATAGTGACTCAGTCTATATTTATTTCCTCCAAAAGAATTTGTTAGAACAATATCGCTTCCATTTTTAAAATAATCATCTGCCATAGATGATATTACAGTCGAATTTTCTTTATTCATTAGTTCAGGACATCCTCCTGGTTCAAGACCATTATTTTGAAGGTAAGTACCTGTTGCACCATCAAGTAAAAAAATTTTTTTGTTTTTTATATCATTTAATATTTTTTGTGCATTTGGTTTTAATTTTTGAACCATGAATCAATTGCTCCTGGGGTAGGATTCCTATTTCCGTTTTCATGTAATGCTTTTATTTTGTTTAAAAATTTTTTTGGAATGTTACTATTATAGTTATCAACAATTTCTTCAGGTTTGAAATTAGTTTCGGTCTCTACTCCCCAACTCCATGCATTCAAATATTCATCAGAATTTATAGATCCATCAAACATAGCAATTGAATCAACTGCTTGTTGAAAAAAATCATCTAACTTATAAGATTTTGATGTATTAAAATCATCATTATACTTGATTTGAGTTGGTATTTCTTTCCAAAATAGTATTCTGTAAGTCGCCATGATTTCTTGTTAACTATTATAATAAAATTTGAACTGACTTAACATTTGATTGTAAATGATATAAATATGGAAAAGATAGTTATTATTGATGATGAAACAGAGATATTTTCATTAAAAACAGAAATCTCAAAAGCTCTGAATTCTTTAAATAGAGAAATTGATTTATATTATTCAAGGCCGGAAGATACTGCTGAGATTATTTCAAGATTGAAAGACACCCATACTGTAATTGTTACAAAAGCAACGACAAAAATAAACAATGATGTTATAGAAAACTTACCTTCCCTAAAACATATAGCAGTATTTGGCACAGCTTTAGACCACATAGATGAAAATGCGGCAAAACGAAATGAGGTTGTTATAAGCTCAATCCCTAATAGTTTTACCATGTCTGTTGCTGAACATACAATGGCTTTAATGTTTTCCTTAATTAAGAAAATCCCTGAAATAAACAATAGAATCAAAAATAATAATGAATGGCCTTCAGAAGAGGTTGATTTAATAAATGGAAAAACGATTGGTATAATAGGTTCCGGATTGATAGGAGAACAAGTTGCAAAAATGGCTTCAAGTTTTGGAATGCATGTTATTATGAGTCCTGTAATGCGACTTGATAACTCCCGAATTCGAACCATAGAAGAATTCGCAGAAGTTTCAGATATAAATTTATTACTTGAAAATTCAGATGTAATATCCATACACACAAAATTAACTACAGAAACAAAACATTTGATTGATAATGAGGAAATTTCAAAAATTAAAAGCAACGCAATAATAATTAATACAGCAAGGGGATCTTTGATAAATCAATCAGTTCTCTATGATGCACTAATCACAGGAAAAATAGCAGGTGCAGCATTAGATGTCTTTGAGAAAGAACCGATTGAAGAAAATAGTCCTCTAAAAGGATTAAAAAATGTCCTTTTGACTTCACATAATGGGGCAAACTCTAAAGAATTAATACTCGAAAGTATAAATAACCTTTTGAAAAACGTTAAACAAAATTTATAAAAAGAGGAATATATGAAAATAGGTTTTATAGGTCTCGGTAATATGGGTCAAGGAATGGCGGATAATTTATTACAAAAAGGTGCAGATTTAATGGTTTTTACACGTTCTGTTGAAAAAATTTCAGCTATGAAAAAAAAAGGAGCAAAAGGGGCAAGTTCTCTAGAAGAAATATCTAAAGAAACAGAAATAATTTTTATATGCCTTCCTGATATTGAAACTTCTATTCAAATTGTTAAAGAAATAAAAAGTTATTCAAATAATTTAAAAATTGTCTCTGATCATTCAACAGTAAGCTTAAGTACCAGTCTCGAATGTCAAAGATTATTGAAAGAAAAACGGGTGGGATTTTTAGATGCTCCTATTTCCGGAGGTCCCATTGGTGCAAAAGATGGAACTTTATCAATTATGGTTGGGGGCGAATTGGATGATTATAAAATGGCTCTACCTTATTACGAAATGATGGGAACTAAAGTTAAGCATATGGGAAAAAATGGTACAGGAACTGCTATGAAATTAATAAATCAACTATTAACTGCTGTTAATACAACAGCTGCTGCGGAAGCTATTTCATTAGCAAATGCTGTCGGAATATCGATTGACAATGCAATGGAAATATTATCAGTAAGTTTCGGTAATTCTGCAATGCTCCAAAGATCAGCACCTATTATTAGAGATGAAACATATTCTGGATCACCCGCTCCTGCAAGAAACTTAATCAAAGATATAAATATTATTACAGAATTAGCAAATAATTTTAATTTAAATTTACCCTTAATAGAGTCAACACAAACATTGTTCGATCAATATAGAAAAAATGGTAAAGAAATGGAAGACATAGCTGGAATCATTCAGTTATTTGAAAAGAATGAGGATTAAAAAATGAAAGAGTATAAAATAGCCGTAATTCCAGGAGATGGGATTGGTATTGAAGTAGTTGAAAGTGCTATAGAAGTTATTACAAAACAAAGCAAAAATAAAAACTACAAATTCACTTTAAAATATTTTGATTGGAGTTCGGAATATTATTTTAAACATAATGTCATGATGCCGAAAGATGGCATTACAAAACTTAAAGACTTTGATGCAATTTTCTTAGGAGCAGTAGGGCATCCTGATATACAAGATCACATTACTTTAAATGGATTACTTCTTCCCATAAGAAGAGCTTTTGATCAATTTGCATGTGTTAGGCCTAGTATTTTGTATCCAGGAGTAGACTCACCATTAAAAAATATACAGCCTTACGATATAGATTTAGTAGTTGTAAGGGAAAATACAGAAGGGGAGTATGCAAATGTTGGAGGATTTCAATACCAAGATTTTCCTGAAGAAATAGCAGTGCAAAGTGCTGTGTTTACCCGAAAAGGTTGTGAAAGAGTAATAAGATATGCTTTTGAATTGGCTAAAACTAGAAACAAAAAAAATCATGTGACTTCTATTACTAAATCTAATGCTCAAGGATACTCTATGACATTATGGGATAGAGTTTTTAACAAAGTTAAAGATGATTATCCTGCAATAGAAACAAATACACTTTTAATAGATGCTGCATGTATGGATTTTTTACGAAGGCCTAAGGAATTTGATGTAGTGGTAGCAAGTAATTTATTTGGTGATATATTAACAGATATTGGTGCAATTATCACTGGATCTATGGGGTTAGCATCAAGTGGGAATATTGACCCTACAAATAATAGCCCTTCTATGTTTGAACCAACACATGGATCAGCTCCAGATATAGCAGGAAAGAAAATTGCGAACCCTATGGCACAAATATTAACTGCAGCCATTATGTTAGATCATCTTGGTGAAAAAGATTCAGCCAAAGAACTAGAATCATCTGTTAAAAAAGTTTTAGAGAAAGGAGAAACATTAACTCCTGACCTCGGTGGAAATTCTAAAACAAATGATGTCACTAATGCGATTTTATCTTTGCTTTAATAATTTATAAGGCTTTATCTTATGATCAAAGGTGTAATATTCGATTTAGATGATACTTTAACAACTCATGAAGATTTATACAACTTAAATTATTTAAAGACTATTTATAAATTTTTTCCAGATTTGAATATTCCTAAGGATAAAATACTAGAAATAATTATAGGTATTGTAGATAAAATAGGAACAAAAAAATATTTCAATAACTATTATCATAATGTAAAGTTCGGAGGTAGAGATCTTCTATGGGGAGATTGTGGTGGTTATGGAAACATTCCTCAATATACAAAAAATATACAATTAGACTTGAGATATGAAATTTGGAATGAAATAATTGATAATCTTAGTGTAAAGACAGAAGTAAAGACCTCTAAAATAATTTCATATTATATAGAAATTATGTGGAGAGGAATAAAAGTTTTCGATGATGTAATAGAAACACTAAATTATCTTCGTAATTATAAATTAGCAGTTCTAACTAATGGAATGCCTATTCATCAGAGAAGAAAGATAACTTCTTCAGGATTAAGAAATTTTTTTACTGGAAAGAATCGTTCAATAATTACATCTGCAGAATGTGGATTTGGAAAACCAAATTCAATACCATATGAACTTACTTTACAAAGACTAAATTTGAGTAGAAATGAAGTTATTATGGTAGGAGATAGGCCTGAAGGAGATATATTTGGAGCAAATTTATTAGGAATTAAAACAGTTTATATAAATAGAAATTCTGAAACTATAAAAGATATCGCTTTTAAACCAGACATTGAAATCAATAGTTTAAATCAATTGATAAAAATTATTTAGCCTTAAGGAAATCGAAATCACATCCTTGGTTAGCTTGTAAAATATGTTCTTTATAAAGCCAACCATAGCCACGATCGTACTCAGAATTATGTTTAGCAGTCTTAAGAGAAGATTTGCGTTCAGACAGTATTTTATTATCAACTAATAAATCTAGTGATTTATTTTCTAAAGATAATTTTATTTTATCTCCAGTTTTTACTAATGAAAGAGGCCCACCAATATATGATTCTGGAGCAACATGTAGAATTATAGTTCCATAGGCAGTACCACTCATCCTGGCATCAGATATTCTTATAATGTCCCGAATTCCTTTATCTAGTAGCTTTTTTGGAATAGGTAAGAAACCGCTTTCAGGCATTCCTTGTCCACCTATAGGTCCTTGGTTACGTAATACTATTATAGAATTTTCATCTACATCTAGATTTGGATCATCAATATTATCTGACAATTCTTTTGCATTATTAAAAACTATTGCTTTTCCAACGTGATTCAGAAATTTTTTACTAGCTGCAGCGACTTTAATAACAGCTCCATCTGGTGCTAAAGATCCTTTTATGATTGCAATACTACCCTTGTCATTTACAGGATTTGACTGGTACCTAATTACTTGTTCATCAAAATTTTCAGCTTGATCTAAGATGTCTTTTAAGTTTTGTCCTGATACACTCTTTGTTTCAATATTTAAAAGGTGCTTTATATTTTTCAATAATGCCGAAACTCCACCAGCATAATGAAAATCTTCCATCAATTTTGATCCAGCAGGCTTTAAGTTGGCTAAAACAGGAGTGTTTTCTGAAACTTGGTTAAAATCATCAAGTGAAATCTTTGTTTTTGTTCGGCCAGCAATTGCAAGAAGATGTATTATTGCATTAGTAGATCCTCCCAAAGCCATAAGAGTTACAATTCCATTAAGGAAATTTTCTCTATGTAAAAAATTTTCAAATCTGACGTTGTTTTTTACTAAGTTTACAATTTGCTGTCCAGATCTATTTGCTAATGCCATTCTTCTAGAATCAACAGCTGGTAGAGTCGCAGCTCCTACCAAAGTCATACCCATGGCTTCGGTAATACAAGCCATTGTAGAAGCTGTTCCTGAAACCATGCAAAACCCAGGAGAACGATAAATAGATTCTTCCATAGAATCATAATCTTCCTGAGATATATTACCTGCTCTTAACTCGTTCCAATACCTTCTGCAGTCAGTACATGAACCTAATTCTTCACCTCTCCAATTACCTTTTAAAGATGGTCCTCCGGGTAGAATTATAGTAGGGATATTTGCAGAGGCAGCTCCCATGATAGCTGCTGGAGTAGTTTTATCGCAACCTGTCAAAATAATAACTCCATCTATAGGTAGTCCCTTTATCATTTCTTCTATATCTATAGACATTTGATTTCTAAGATACATAGAAGTTGGAGATAAAAAAAATTCTCCCAACGATATAACAGGGAATTCAATAGGAGTCGCTCCTGCAGCTATAACACCTTTTTTAACATGATCAGCTAAGATTCTTAAGTGAGAATTACAATGAACTGCCTCTGAAAATGTATTGGCTATACCAATCATTGGTTTATCATTGATCATGTTTTCTGGCCAACCTTGGGCTTTCATTCCTGATCTATGAAGAAATCCTTCAAGATTTTTCTCACCAAACCATTTTTTACTTTTCAGTTCTTTAGACAATTCTTTTTATGTATTTATCTAAATTTATAATACATAAAAAAAAAACAACTTTATAAAATAAAATTACTAAATTCGTATATTATTTGTTTAAAAACTAAGATACATGAAAATAAATATTATAAATTCAGTAGAGGATTTTAATTTAATTGAAAAAAGTTTATTTAAATCCAAAAAAATATGTATTGACACAGAATTTGTTAGAGAAAATACATATTACCCAATTCTTTCATTAGTACAATTAAACATAAATAATGAAATATTTATTTTAGATTGTTATAACAAACAAAATTTATTAGAGAAATTAAAAAACATCCTAATTGATAATGATGTTTTAAAAATTTTTCATGATTGTGAGCAAGATATTGAAATCTTACAATCAAATTTAAATATTCATGTAAATAATATATTTGACACACAAATTGCAAACGCATTTGTGTGTCTTGAACACCACATAAGTTATAAAAATCTAGTAAAAAAATTATTAAATAAAGATATAAAAAAAGACCAACAACATTCTAATTGGATAAAAAGGCCTTTAACCAAAAAGCAAATCAATTATGCCGGAAAGGATGTTATATATTTGGAAGAATTATTTGCTAAATTATATAAATCACTTCTCAATGATAATAAATTAAATTGGTTTAACGAAGAAATGGAAAACATTCTCCATCATATAAATTCAAAAAATAACATTGAAAATTTGTGGAAAAAAATACGATTAGATCAAAATAATTTATTGAATATAGAACTATTAAAAGAATTATCACAATTCAGAGAAGGAATTGCTCAAAATAGAAATAAACCTAAATCTTGGATTCTTAAGGATAAAGATATTATATTTATATCAAAAAAAAACAAACTTGAATTATACCCTTTGTCTAAACTGAATTTCCATAAAAATAACAAGTGTTTTTATATAGATGATTACAAAAAAATAAAAATTATCATTGATAAACATAGTGAATTCTACAATAAACAAAATAAATCTAAAACAAAGAATTTCAAAGACTTAAATAACTTAAAAAAAGAACTTGACAAAGTGTCATTAGAAAAAAATATTTCTAAATCTTTAATAGCAAACAAACGAGACCTTCAAAATTTATTAGATAATAATGATTCTGAAAAACTACAAAAAGGGTGGAGATACACAATATTCGGCAAAAAAAACACCAAAAAGATAAACTTAAATTAATATAAAATAAATTTAGGAAAAGAAACATATTTAATAAATATAATGAAAATACCAAAAACAGCAGATGATTTAAGAGATTCTTTTTTAAAATTTTTCGAAACAAAAAACCATCTAATATTACCTTCTTCATCTTTGATACCTTCAGAAGACCCAAGTTTGTTATTAACAAACTCGGGTATGGCTCAATTTAAATCATATTTCTCAGGTGAAAAAGAACCTCCTAACAAACGAATAACAACGGCACAAAAATGTTTCCGTACTACAGATATCGAAGAGGTTGGTGATGATACCCATTTGACATTCTTTGAAATGCTAGGAAACTTTAGTTTTGGTGATTACTTCAAAAATGAGGCTTGTGCTTGGGCATTAGAATACATGACAGAAGTATTAAACTTTGATATCAATAGATTGTTTTTTACAATTTATAACAATGATGATGAAGCAAAACAGATTTGGCTCGATCTAGGAATTTCTGAAAAGTATATCTATAAATTTGGAGATGAAGATAATTGGTGGGGACCAGCTGGAGAAGAAGGTCCTTGTGGTCCATGTTCAGAAATCCATTATTATCAAGGTGATCTAAATAATCTTAATTTCAACGATCCTAATTGGGGTCCTAATTTACATGAAGATTTTATAGAACTATATAATTTAGTTTTTACTCAGTTTTATAGAGACATCAATTCTAAAGACACTCCTCTACCTTTTAATAACATTGATACGGGCATGGGCCTTGAAAGAACCTTAGCGGTACTAACAAACAACAAAACTGTATACAAAACTGACGTGTTTAGTGAACATTTATCACATATTAAATGTGATATTTCATCTAAAAGCTTATCAACAAAAGATATTGAAATAGTTAAAAGAATAATAGCTGAACATGGCCGTTCTGCTAGTTTCCTTATTGCCGATGGAGTTATTCCAGAAAATACTGGAAGAGGATATGTGCTTAGAAGATTAATTAGAAGAGCAATTATTAATGGAATAAAAATTGATGCTTCATTCCCAATTCTATCTCCTATAGCTGAAATATCATCTGAAAAATTGAGTCACATCTATCCTGAACTTCATGAAAAGTTAGATTTTATTAAATCAATTTTAGATACTGAAGAAGAAAAATTCTCTAAAACTCTAAATTTTGGAACTCAAGTCTTATATTCATTATTTGAACAAAGAAATATAAAAGTCAAAGAATCAATTAAAATTTCAGTAGATGCAAAAGACGTAGCTAAAGAAATTTATAAAAATATTGACAACCTAAATAATAAAGATAAAAAAAATACCTTATCGGGAATAGAAGCTTTTAGTTTATATGATACATATGGCTTCCCTATAGAAATTACTGAGGAAATTTGTATAAATTCAGGATTAGATATAGATAAAAAATCATTTATTGAAGTTATGAATCAGCAAAAAAATAAGTCCAAACAGTCATCTGTTTTTATAAAAGCTAATAGTATGAAAATATTTTCAGAATTAAATATTAAACCTACAGAATTTGTCGGTTATGAGAGCCTAAAGTCTTCTTCAAAAGTTTTATCTATAATAAAAGACGAAAAAGATATACAATCTATCAAATCTAAAGAGGACTTTGATTTAATAATAGATAAAACTCCTTTTTATGCTGAAAGAGGTGGTCAGATAGGTGATTCAGGTATAGCAGAAAATGACCATTGCAAGATAGAAATAATTGACACTATTGCTGCATATGGAGAGATATACATTCACAAAGCAAAGATTACTGATGGATCATTATCAGTAGGGAATAATTTAAGTCTTACGGTAGATGGAAGTCGCAGAGAAAGGATTAGAAGGAATCATACAGCAACGCATTTAATACATGCAGCACTGAGAGAAATTGTAGGGGTTCATGTTAGGCAATCAGGATCATTAGTTCACCCTGATTACTTAAGGTTTGATTTTACAAATATGCATGCACTAGATAATAAAACTTTACAAATTGTTGAAGATAGAGTCAATGATGTCATCAGGAATAATCTTCCTGTAGAAGTTAGTTACACAACATATGATAAGGCGATTAAAGACGGAGCATTAGCATTCTTCGGAGAAAAATACGACCATAAAGTGAGAACTATTAAAATTGATGCTCCATGGAGCTATGAATTATGTGGAGGAACTCATATGGCTCACACAGGAGGAATTGGGTTGTTCAAAATTATTTCAGAAAATGGGATAGGTTCTGGAAACAGAAGGATCTTTGCATTAACAGGAATTGGAACAGAAAAAATGGTAAGAAATAATTTATTCAACTTAAATGAAATTATGATCAAGATGAATGCTTCTGAAGAAAATATTTTAGAGAAATTCAATCTTCAAAATGAAATAGTGAAAACACAACAAAAGACAATAGAAAAATTACAGGGAGAGTTGACTGAATTATCACTTGGAAATAAAACAAAATCGAATAATCAAGAATTTATACTTTCCGACACAAAATTTTCAACATCAAAAGTAAAAGTTCCTAATATAGGAGCATTACGTAAAGCAGGAGATACCCTAAGGAACAATTTATCTGAAGGAGTTGCTATAGTAGGCTCAGTCATTGATAATAAGCCTTTAATTGTCATAATGACTACAGTAAATGTAAAAATTGCTGCAAACGATATTGCATCTATTCTTTCAAAAGAAATAGGTGGCGGTGGAGGTGGTAATAAATTTACAGCTCAAGTAGGCGGAAAAGATCCATCTAAATTAGATTCCATAATATCAAATTTACAAAAAATATTGTCAGAGCATTATAAATAATGAAAATTTTAGGTTTAGATTTAGGTGAGAAGAGAACGGGTGTGGCAATATCAAATGAGATTAATAATCAATGCAGTTCATTAAATGAAATAAATGCGTCAGATTCTGAAATCTTAGTAAAGAAAATAAATATTATTATTAAACAAAATCAAAT
>CEVQ01025691.1_pt1 | contig 15895 bp, 17 predicted proteins | sample 356551 | NCBI WGS metagenome assembly CEVQ01 (sample SAMEA2623756, study PRJEB7988) | marine metagenome | biome: marine biome (ENVO:00000447); feature: mesopelagic zone (ENVO:00000213); material: "saline water (ENVO:00002010), including plankton (ENVO:xxxxxxxx)" | depth 250 m | reverse complement strand
CTATCTCTCCATAATAGTTTTTAGTCGTCGCCAAATCCGTGTTCGACAGATATTCCGTTCTTACCATTAATAAATGTGAACAGCCGGCCATGGGACCCAATCCAGGAACTATCCATTAGAGTTATCTCGCCGACGATTGGCTTATTGTTTACTCGTACAGTTGGAGATACTCTGAATGTTTCTATGTCAACCTTGTCTTTTCGGAACTTGAAAGTTATTCCCTCCAACTCAGGAATCTTTGTTTCTTTACCTTTGACTGTGCTGGGGAACAATAAATTTCGAAGTTTTGAACGTTCCAGATTTCCAAAATCGACTAGAACAGAACCATCCTCATTATTTATAAGGCCAAATGGTCTCGGCTGAGATCTTTGATAGATAAATCCAGCTGCTATTAAGGATATCAAGGCAATGGGGAGGGCTATCAGTCCGACGGCGATTCCCGCATCCGCCATAGTGATGGGTTGGCTTTCTGGGATTACTTCCAGAACTACTGGTGTGTAGGCTTCCGGCGCAGGGGAAGGCAAGTTAATCGCTGTGAGTGCAAGTGATTCGGATACTTGTTGATGGACTTGACCAGCGTATTCGATGTTTAGGTTAAGAGATAGGGTAGTTATGCCCTCCTTGTATGGGGTAAACACTACGTCGTACATCCAGGCGCGTCCGTCTGACGTGCCTTCTCTAGGAATGATGTCTAATTGGCCGGAGTCTGCACCTTCACCAAAACTAGCCTTAATAGATGAAGGGTCTACCGCAAAAGATTGCCCAGCAACGTTCACAAATATAGTTGCTATATTAGATCTGCGATCAAGGTACATCCTCTCGGTGTTTAACTGAGTGACTTCCATTTGAGGAAAGGTTTGTGCTCGAAGATTGAGTTGCTCAATTACTGTATTGGGTGATTCAGCCCATGAGAGCTCAAGGCCGATATTGTAGTCACCCTCACTTTTGGGGTCGGCAATGGTAGCTGAATAATAATAATCATCTGCTACAGCGTCACCGTATTCACCGGTATCGTTCAATTCGTAAAGTACGCTGTTCCCATCGGGTCCAGTAATGGTAGCTCTGATTAGAGAATCGCTACCTGGCGAAACCATGACGGCCTTTTCTGTCACGTATGCAATGAGGTTTAGTGGTTGTCCGGTGGGAATGATTTGATTGTTTCCAAGGTTTAAACGGAATTTATTTGAGGAGACGTGCCAAGAAGAAACTTCCCCTTTCATTTCCTGAGCGTCCACAGTCCAAGTTCCGGCGGTTGGATTTGTAATTTTCCAGATCACCGTGTGTGGTGTCTCAACTGTACTGAAGGATACCTTGTCACTTGCCGCCAGTTCTTGGCCCGCTGGACTGTTAAGCTTCAGGGAACCAAACGGATCTTCTTTGAACAAAATAACTGTTGTCTCTTTTGTCCCAGGAGCTATTTCTATCGTTGAAGTCAACACCTCATCATTCAAAAGAGAAGCTTGACCAGAAAGAGTCAGAGAACCCAGAGAATCACGAGTCATTATTGTATTTGCAATAGGTCGAAGTGCGGCGTCGATGGTCAATTCATATCTGATAGACCCTGTTTTCACAGCTATCCTTTCAAGTATGGATACCATGCTTGGGTCTGCATTGGCAGGAGTTATGCCAGTTATTATCCATTCACTTGAGGCAAACATATCTGCAAGTGGGTCCAGTCGTTTCGCTGTATATTCGAGATCTGAAGGAACCTCTCTGTTGCCAAAAATATATAGTGTTGATCCTGCCTGTGCAGACTGAGTTCCCATCAGGTTGTACGCCTGAGAGACTACCTCTGGCAGGTTAAGTGCATTACCCGGGATATAGTCAGCGATTTTTTCTTCTAGGAGAGATTTATAGTTGGTAAAGTTCATGGATCCGGCTTCAAAAGGTCCTAAAAACTGACCGGGTTCATCCATGGTGGAGAAATAAAAGTTTTCACCAGGCTGAAGCGTGGATAGAATACCAGTGAAGGATTCGAATAAATATGCGTTGTTAGTGTCACTGATAGACGCTAAATCAACAGCTATAACAGTGGTACGTCCATTGGAAAAATTGCTTTTCTCGTTGGCTTGGACGATGCTGCCACTAATCGTCATAGCTACCACGAGTATAGAAAATATAGCTGCCCGGATCGATAATTTCATATGAGGCCTCCCCTAGTATATGAAAGTAGTGAACGGGCTTGATTAGGTCAATCAGATTGAGGTTCATTTTTTGAACAAAAAGAGTTACGCAAGATCAGATACGTGAATCAAATAAGGCAATATGCTCGAGGCTATTCAGTCTATTCTGTAGCTCTTTTTTTGTTGCTCGTTGCATGTGCGGAGCATGTAGAGGAAGGAGACACCTCTGTGGTAAATGGTCTTGTTGCCGAAGTTTATGCAACGAGTTTGACAAAAACGGAGTGGTTTTCTTTAGAAGTGGGTAGTGGATCAATGATCAAAGTAATAGTTAATAAAGACTTGGGTGAATTCACCCCCTCTCATCTTAGGTCTCATATGATTACAGGACAACCGGTGGAGGTCACTTTTATCAAGAAGCAAAATGGTGAAGGTACAATCGTGGCAGTATCAGTGAGAGATTATGAATAAGGTTGACCTAAATTTTTTTAAGACCTTTATTAAATGTTCAGGTAGCTTTATTCCCACGATATTTTAAGAACAGAATTATCGGTACTACGACTAAAACTCCAAAAACAAACAGGAAAAAATATCCCGCTGAGGTGCCGGACACTATACTTTCACCACTTACTGGCAGGATGAAAAAAACACTTGACTCATGACCAGGAATAGTTTGTATTTTAACCTCTGTTTCCCAATCTCCTTCTTCATAGAATGTTAAGTTCGCATCGTACATCGTTGTCGACGAGGGAGAGTTGACCGCCCGGGATTCGAAGGCTTCATCTCCGTGTCTAACTATTAGGGTGACTAGGGCCTGTTCTATTGGATTTCCTGAGGCAATATCTTTGGGTTCGATTGTGAAATGAGCTTGTCCAACCATGGGTTTATGGGGAAGGACGCTTACCGTGATTTGGTACCCGTCCACGGTACCGCTAAAAATTTCTTTCATGTCACCATGGGCGAAGGCACGACTACTTGTTAAGAGGCACACAATGACTATGAAGGCTATTAGTGATGATCCGATAAATACCTGCTTCATTGGGGGAATTGATTACTCCAAGGTTTGTGGTGGGCCCGGTAGGGATCGAACCTACGACCTATCGATTATGAGTCGACTGCTCTAACCACTGAGCTACGGGCCCGAAATTAAAATTCCTCATCGCATCAAAAACTGGTTCTGTATTATCCGGCAAACGAAGAATCAGTTGACTTCCAAGGTTGTATGCTAAATGAAGAGCGGATTAATTGTCTGGTACTGCCATGCACTAGTCAAGAAATTTTATCTTGCAACTATTTTGTTTTTCATATGGAAAAGAAAATTACGCTCATATCATAGGAATGTTGATTTCTTATCAGTTATGCACTGTCAGGCTATATTCCTTTCTCTTCTTATCCGTTGAGGTGTTTGTAAAAGTAATATAATCGATATGGAATATTACTTATGACAGATAAACAATATTGCAATAAATGCACATCCGAACTTCAAGGTTCAGCAAGAGCAGTTGATGCTGACGACAGTTTTTGTTTGTTAGATCAAATATGGACTTGTAGCGATCATGCTCCTCAGCATTTGGATGAGTTTGAAAATAGGTTACTGCATTCCACAAACAGAGCTACTTCAATTACTGAACAAAGAATGCTTGATGATATTCAAGTATTGAAAATGAGATACAAAAAAAGGTAAATATTTCACTTAACCTATGGGTGGGCCGGTGAATGTGACCCCGTATTTATGACCAATGTCTAGGGCTCTTTCTGCCATCATCACAGCGTCTACCTCGTCCTCGCCGATGGCCTCAAAGAAAAAATTTTCAAAGCCTGCGGGAGAAATGATAACAAGTAGTTTTACTGGATTTTTGTCAGCCCGGGAAAATGTATGTACGGTTCCTCTAGGGACTAGAATAAATGATCCTGCTTGGGCTTCTATAGTTATTTCACCTAAGAGGACTCTCAAATTTCCTTCAATTACGTAAAATGCTTCTTCTTCGTTATCATGAATGTGTTGACCTGGACCTCCTCCATGAAGAGTGGATTCAAAAATTGAGTAATGCCCATCAGTGTCAGAACCTATTGCCTTGAAAGTGAATGGATGTTCAACAGCATTTAATTTCTTACCTTCACCGGGTCCCAAAACTATTTCTCTGATATCGAAAGACATATGCACCTCTTATAATTTTTGTTTTGGCTTTTTATGGGCTGATTTTCTTTTATACGAACTTTGACTATTTGGTGATTTCCAACTTGGACCGTATTACTCAAAGCGCATTTCTATATTAGTTTTTGTTTACTGCTCTGCTAACATACTCGATACCGAATATTTTAGTCGAAATTTGATCATTTGCTGGAGGCATTCCAATGGGTAGATTGGAGGGAAAGGTTGCATTAATATCGGGTGCAGCTAGAGGACAAGGAGCTGACGAGGCGCGATTATTTGCAGAGGAAGGAGCCTGTGTCGTCCTTGGTGACATTATTGACGAAGAGGGGCGACAGGTATCGGCAGAGATTGGTGAGTTGGGGGGTAATGCTACATATGTCCATCTAGATGTGACAAGCGAATCGGACTGGAAAAATGCGGTTTCTACAGCTGTAAATGAGTATGGGAAACTTGATGTGCTGGTCAATAATGCTGGGATCCTGATAACTAAGGGACTGGAAGAAACAGATAATTCCGATTGGGAAGCCATACAAGATGTAAATTCGAAAGGTGTGTTTCTGGGGGCTAAAGCCGCTGTTCCAGCAATGAGAGCAGCAGGATCCGGCTCCATAGTAAATATATCTTCAATTGCGGGACTTATAGGATCTAGGTTTACAGCATATGGGGCGAGTAAAGGACTTGTTAGGATACTTTCTAAATCAATTGCTGTGGAATATGGACCTGAGCAGATACGTTGCAATTCTGTTCACCCTGGGATTATTGAGACAGATATGGTGGATGGGCTCATTGGGACGGATGGTGGCCGTCAGGCGATGATTGATCGGACGCCGTTGGGCATAATAGCTAATGCTAGAGATGTGTCTTTGGGTGTACTTTATCTTGCTTCGGATGAATCACGTTACGTTACAGGGTCCGAACTTGTTATAGACGGCGGAATTACAGTTCGTAAATGAACTATTGAGGTTTATACGTTTTTGTTTGAGCCTATTAAGAATCCATATGTATTTTCCCTTATAACGTCTATATTTATTTGCCTAGTATTTTTAATTGCGTGTAACAGTACAAAGGAATATCAGGTAGCTTCATCACAGGCCATCACGTCTCAGGTTCCCGCAGCTACATACACTCCCGCACCTACATACACCCCAGCACCCACGTATACCCCAATTCCTAAACCTACGGCTAAATCTTTGATTAAGCCAAATCTTATCAATCCTACGGCTACACCGGTTACTCCCTTGTCAATGACCCCCACTTCGGCGCCTATATATGAGCCTAGAAGCACGTTGTCCGGAGCATACAGTGATGAGAAGTTTTACGACAACGTTCAAGTTAACGTGGAGGGGGAGTTCTTACCAGCGATCCAGGATCGATACGATCCAGCTGTTGGTCTTGAAGTTCCGATTATCACTAGTGTGGACTTATCTGGTAACCCTATTTCAGTTAACTTAGAAGGTCAGACGACAATTATCATAGTATTAGCTCATTGGTGCCCGCATTGTCGTAATGAGGTTAGAGAACTATCTTCTTATTTCACAGAAAATCCGATGCCAGAAGGTATAAGAATTCTGAGTCTCGCTACATCAATCGACTCATCTCGCGCAAATTATCCTCCGCATGAATGGTTCGCGAATGAAGGATGGTCCATTCCTGTCATCGTTGATAACTCGAATAGTGACATAGCTCGAGCTATAGGGGTAAGCTCATTCCCGTTCTATGTGGTGATAGATTCCACAGGAAACGTGAGTCTCAGGATTGCGGGACGCATTGGAGTAGAGAGGCTTGAGCGCTTATTCGCTTTTATTTCTACTAAAGCGTATTAGTTGGATTATTAAATCAGCAGAATATTTAGGGAAGAAATAATGCCAGTATCTAACAAAATTAGAAATTTTATGGAACAGGGCTCCTGGATTCGAAAGATGTTTGAGGAAGGGATCTCACTTAAAAGGCAATATGGGGACGAAAACGTATTTGATTTGTCTTTGGGGAACCCGGTGATAGATCCACCCGAGGAATTTTTTACAAAATTAAAATCTATCGCCGACAGTCCTATTACAGGCATGCACCGTTACATGCCAAATGCTGGATTAGTTGAAACGAGAGAGGCCGTTGCAGGCCAACTCGTTGACGAAACGCAGATAACTTTTACAGCCGATGAAATCATTATGACCTGTGGTGCGGGAGGAGCTCTAAATGTTGTAATGAAAACCCTGATGGACCCAGGGGATGAGTTTGTCATTTTTGCTCCATTTTTCGTGGAATATCATTTTTATGCGGATAATCACGGAGGATCTTGCAAGGTAGTTCCACCAGACCAAAATTTCTTGCCCGATATGGATGCTTTTAGAGATTCGATTACACCAGTGACTAGGGGAGTACTTATAAATTCTCCTAATAATCCAACAGGAGTTTTATATTCATCTGACGTTTTGGAAAACTTGTGTGAAATAATTCGCCAAAAGGAAAAAGAATATGGCACGGAAATATATCTAGTCAGCGACGAACCTTATCGCAGGATTATTTTTGATCAGTTGGAATACCCTCATATTTTTGATCATCATCAACGCAGCATTGTGGCCACTTCCCATTCTAAAGACTTAGCGTTACCCGGTGAGCGCATCGGATATATAGCAATTCATCCTGAATGTCCTGACAAGGAGGAGATTATTGACGGAATGGTTTTTTGTAATCGGACATTGGGGTTTGTAAATGCTCCGGCACTTGCCCAACATTTGGTTGCCTCATTGCAGTCAGTAACCGTCGATGTGTCTTTGTATGAGCGGAAGAGGGATTTTTTGTATTCGGAACTAATTGAAATGGGATATTCGGTTGTGAGGCCCCAGGGAGCGTTTTATATGTTTCCCAAGGCGCCTATTGAGGACGATGTTGAATTTGTCGATAAACTTAAGGAAGAAAGAGTACTGGCGGTGCCGGGTACCGGTTTTGGTCTTCCGGGATATTTTAGGCTCTCCTATTGTTTAAATGATGAGACCATAGAAGGGGCACTTCCTGGTCTAAAAAGGGCGATTGCACAATATAAGTGATTCAGGGTTCAGATTATGTTTATTTCGGTTGATCGTCTTTAAGTCCAGAGCCTGTAATTGGCACCAGTATTCCGTTATTTTTACCAATACTGTCAGATCTGACGAGTTTTTCTGCTCCCGCAAGTGCTGTCGCTGATGTGGGTTCTGCATAAATACCTTCCTTGGCTGCGAGAATCTTCTGCCAATCCGCAAGTTCTTCTTCGGTTACTGTCACGCAGGAGCCATTTGATCTGGTGAGTACTTCAATGACTTCACCTTGCCTTGGAGGGGATCCGACCGCCGTCCCGCCGGATCGGGTTTCACGAATCATTGAAACATCCCAAGATCTTCCTTTTGCAGCGGAATATATGGGTTTTACAGCTTCTGTCTGAACAAAATGTAGGCGTGGCATGTGGGATATATGGTTAGATTCCTTGAGTTCACATAATCCCTTCCACATACCTAAATAAAGTGACCCATTGCCCACCGGTATGACAATGTCTCCTGGTATGTTGTCTCCGAATTCCCTGAAGATTTCATGTGCGAAAATCTTTGTACCTTCTATGAAAAATGGGCTTAGGTTATGAGAGGCATAAACCAGTTGGTTGTCGTGAACAAATGTCTTTGCAGCATCTGTAGTAGCATCTCGGGTCCCTGGTATTTTATGTACTGTGGCGCCATATACTTCTATCTGTCCAATTTTGGGAACGGGAGCAGACTCAGGCACAAAAATATGGGCTGTCATGTTAGACATAGCCGCGTATGCCGATAGCGATGCTCCTGCGTTGCCGGAAGAATCCTCTACCAGTTCGTCGACCTTCATAGATTTCAAGGCAGAGATCATTATTGAAGTGCCTCGGTCTTTGAATGAACCGGTGGGATTCATATATTCTTGTTTAACATAAATATCTGCCATGATCCGACTTTTCAGGTTGTTCAGTTGAACTACGGGGGTGTTCCCTTCACCCAGAGTAATTAAATCTTCCTGATGATCGAGTGGGAGAGGAATTGAGTGGCCTGACCAGCCAGTGGGTTGAATATTTGCACTTGTCTGCGGTAGATACCTAACGTTTAGTGGCGAACTACATTTTTCACATTCAAGTATTATTGGACTGGATTCACAAGACCAGGCGCAAGATGAACATTGAAACTTGTGATTACTCATTTCATTCAGTTCCAGTCTTGGTCGAGATTAGACTCAATAAATTCGCGATTTAGATCCACCCCAAGCCCAGGCTTATCAGGTAGTTGAAGTCGTCCGTTCACTATATTCAGAGGTTCATCAATCATTTTATTTAAAATATCTAGACTTGCGTGATTCATTTCTAGTTTGTAGAAATTTGGAATTGTCATCATCGTGTGGGCTCCAGCAAGTATGTTGATGGGACCGCTGGCGTCATGTGGACTAACAGGAACATAAAAGGACTCTGCAAGTGCAGCGATTTTGTAAAATTCTGTGATACCCCCGGTCCATAATATGTCTGGCATTAGGTACTCCGCTAATCTGTCCCTTAGTATCGGAACGAAGTCCCATCGTGTGTAAAGTCTCTCACCTACACATAAAGGAACGCCAACAGAGTCTTTTACATGTCTGAGGGCTTCGTTACTATTGGGTTGAACCGGTTCTTCAAACCAGCCTATGTTGAAAGGTTCCAATCTACGGGCCATAGCGATAGCAGTAGGAACATCAAAATTACCGTGGCAATCGATCAGAATTTCTATGTCTGGACCAACTTCCTGCCGGATTGCGGCTATGGTATCCACAGCAAGCGAGGCTCCCTCGGGAGATATTTTTCCTTGTTTATAGCTTCGGTGATGTTGTCTCATTTCTGGCATAAAGGGATCCGTTTTTAGGGCTTTAAATCCGGCTGAGACAACTTCACGGGCTTGTCTGGCAGCTCTTTCTGGGTCCCCGGGGGCTACATGGGTGTACATTTCTATATCATCCCAGATAGGACCTCCGCCAAGGATTTCATATATAGGCTTTCCGGCCGCTTTCCCTTTAATATCCCACAATGCTATATCGATTCCGCTTAGCATCGTAGTCACGAATCCTCCTGATCCTCCTCCCCCTGTGAATCTTCGGTAGAGTTTGTGCCATATTCGATCCACATGCTCCGGGTTTTCACCGACCAGAGATTCACGGAAATCTTGTTTCAAAGTGGAATCTTTTAGAAATCGCAGCATATTTCCGACAACGATACTCCCTCCACCACCAGAGCTGGTTGCTTCACCAATGCCATGAATGCCTTCGTCGGTATCTATTTGTACGTAAACATAACTACGCCCACCTTCCGGAGCAGTGACCCAAACTTTTAAGTCAGTTATTTTCATTTGACACCCCTATAGCCTATTTTCCTAAAGTCTCCATTCTGAGGGCAACTTGCGAACATCAGTAATTCTTTTAGGATCGAATGGATTGTTTATAGTGATTGTTTAGCTTGAAATATACGAAGATTTTCTATTATATCAAGGCACAAATAACACTTTATCTGATAATATTTTCAGGATGTCTAGTTCAATAAATCCACTTCATGACAACGAATCTGAAAATTCTTCCTCTGGTTCTTTAAGCAAACAAAATAGCGGGGGAATTTTTTATGGATGGTGGTTGGTGGGTGTCGGGGTGTTTCTTTTATCGCTTATGTCACTAAGTGTCTTTAGAGGCATGAGTGTGATGACAGTTGTTCTCCAGAGAGAATTCGGGTGGACTAGAACTCAGATCTCGCTCAGCGCCTTATTAAATAGAGTCGAGGGTGCAGCACTCGGACCCATTGAAGGATATCTGATCGATAGGATCGGAGCCCGCAAAATGGTGTTTGTCGGGTTTTCAATCATGGCTATTGGATTCGTACTTTTTTCACTTGTTCAAAACATATGGCAGTTTTATGCCGTATTCATTCTGATCACTTTAGGATCTGGAATAGGAGGATGGTTAGCCGTCATAGCCATTCTTAACAGTTGGTTTGACAAGAAGAGGTCGATAGCAATGGCTGGTGCTATGTCCGGCATACTTTTGGCTGGTTTTTTTCTACCTCCATACACAATTGCCTTAAATGCCAGTTTTAGAGGAACGGTTTTTTTCCTAGGATTGATAATTTTTATTGTGGCTCTGCCAGCAGTAAAAATACTTAGGAATAAGCCTGAAGATATGGGACTTTTACCGGATGGTGGACCGTCAGATCCGGTTAAGGCAGACACAGACCTTATACGCAGTGGGGACCAGGTAGGAAGTGAAATATCGAAAGAGGTAGATTTAGAACAGGAATTTACTGTCATTCAGGCGTTGAAAACACCTGTGTTTTGGATTCTTACTCTCGCCCATATTTCATCAACTATATCTCTGGCAACTCTTTCTATTCATCTAGCTCCCCGTTTAACAGATATGGGATTAAAACTCACTGCTGCAAGTAATATCGAGATGCTTTCATCTGCTGTCGCACTTCCCAGCCTTTTTCTAGCTGGTTGGTTGGGAGACAAGGTGTCAAAAAAATATTTGGTCACAGCATTCTTGTTCTTGCAGGGTATATCTACTCTCGTCCTCGCTTTGGGTGACGCACTACCTATGGCAATTCTTTTTGCAATCCTTTATGGCATTGCTTTCGGTGGCAGAATTCCGCTTATGGCTTCCATTAGAGGTGAATATTTCGGGCGGAAGGCATTTGCTTCCATAATGGGGTGGTCCATGCTTCCGAATGGCATATTAATGGCGATTGCACCGGTCTGGGCTGCCTGGATGTTTGATAATTTTGGAAGCTACACCATTCCATTTTTGGCTTACGCGGTCATAAATTTGGCTGGTGCTGTCATTATGCTTTTTGCAAGTAAACCCAAGCTTACTCAAACTTAGCTTTGAATAGTTAAACAATTAATTTCTGTCTTGAAATGCAGAGTGCCTCGGATTCGTCCGGTTGATACTTGGGACGGCTAACGATGATTTGGTTACGCTGGAAACTTTCGCGGCCCTAAGCGTTAGTTAAATGGATTGGTGCCAGATCCCTTTAACTAAACATATACGCACGGATGGAATTACCTTAATATTTAGGGACGATTGAACTATTTACGAGGTGCAAATGCTCTGGTACAAGGATTGGATTTTTTACCTTATGGTGGGATCTGTATTTATTGCCGACCAAGTAAGCAAAGAACTGATTAAATTGTGGATGCCAATTGGGGAGAGCTGGCCTTCCACAGGTATTTTTCAAATTGTTCATGGCACGAATACAGGATCGGCATTTGGCCTATTTGCCGGATTTACTAATTTACTTATTGTGGCCTCTGTACTTGGTATAGGTGCGGTACTTTACTATTTCCACAGGCAAGGTAGCAGAGTTATAACTCTGCGAATTGCCCTTGGTTTAATTGTTGGAGGTGCTGTGGGGAATCTTTTTGATCGTGTGAGGGCTGGTGAGGTCGTGGATTTTATCAGTGTTGGATGGTGGCCCTCATTTAATATCGCGGATTCAGCTATTTCCGTGGGGATGTTCCTTTTAATATTTACAATGTTGTTTGGTGAAAGACTAGGTTGGACGGATCAGTCTTAGGGAAAACAATGTGTGGTGAAGCACTGACATTTACTGTAGTTAACGAGGGACAGAGATTGGACCAGTTCCTATCATTCAATATGGAAGGATATAGTCGTTCAAGAGCTAGTAATTTAATCGAGTCTGGTCTAGTTCTGGTAAACAATCGCAATGGTAAATCTTCAACAAAACTGAAACTCGGACAAATTGTTAAGATTTTGCCTTCCGTGAACGCAGAGTCACATTTAATACCTCAAAGGATAGACCTAAACATAGTTTTTGAGGATGCAGATATATTGGTGATTGATAAGCCGCCAGGTATTCCTGTCCACCCGGGACCTGGTCATCCAAATGGGACTATTGCAAATGCGGTTCTGGCGATCTGTCCAAGTTTGGAGAGGGTTGGTTCGGAAGAAAGACCTGGAATCGTGCATAGGTTAGACATAGACACTTCAGGTCTCATGGTGGTGGCAAAAACTCAGGGAGCCCATTCAAAATTGGCACGTCAATTTGAAAATAGAAAAGTTGAAAAGACATATGTGGCATTGGTGAGCGGAAATTTAGATAGAGCTGAAGCTTTGATTGATGCCCCATTAGGTAGGGACCCTGGAGATAGACAAAGGATGGCGGTTTTGGAGAACGGCAGGGAGGCTCTTACTAGATACAAAGTCGTTCGTAGATACACAAACTTTGATCTGGTGGAAATAAGACTCTTAACTGGGAGAACCCATCAGATTAGAGTTCACCTGGCTTCTCTGGGTCATCCTGTTGCCGGGGACAAAATTTATGGAAAAGAACTTGATAATCTTCCCAGGCAGTTTCTTCATTCATCGGTTTTGCAGTTTCAGCATCCTGATACAGGGGAACAAGTAAAATTTCAAGCTTGCATACCTGAAGACCTCGCTCAATTTCTAATCCTCTGTTAACTTCTTGGCTTCATTCTATACACATGACCAAGTGATAATATTTTCATAAAGGTTTTGTGCGGTCCATCAATTAAAAATTACGTCAGAGGAATCAATGCCAGAAACGAAGGTTAGAGTCAGATATGCCCCAAGTCCCACGGGCGAGCCTCACGTGGGAAATATCCGCACCGCATTGTTTGACTGGTTATTTGCCCGTAATAAAGGGGGAGATTTTATTGTAAGGGTGGAAGATACGGATCAGGCCCGCCGTGTTGAAGGAGCTATAGAATTACAAAAAGAATCATTGCAATGGTTAGGTCTAGACTGGGATGAAGGTTTGGGGGAGAAAGGTGAATCGGGTCCATATGTTCAGTCAGAACGCCTTGATTACTATGAAAATGCTGTCTCACGACTATTAACAATAGGAGCAGCATATAAATGTTTTTGTACCTCCGAGCGCCTCGAATCCCTCCGACAGATACAGAAGCAACAGAAACTTTCTAGGCTTGGGTACGATGGTAAATGTAGGTCTCTCAAAAAGGAAAAATTACAGAAAATGGAGTCAGAGTCAATTCCATTTGTGGTTCGATTTTTGATGCCTGATGAAGGGATTTCCCAGATTGATGACCTTGTTAGAGGAATAATAGAATTTGACAATGATTTGGTTGAGGATTTTGTGATCTTAAAGGCCGATGGATTTCCAACTTATCATTTAGCATCAGTCGTGGATGATCATCATATGGGGATCACGCATGTGTTTAGAGGGGAGGAATGGGTTTCGAGTATTCCGCGGCACGTGCAAATTTACAGAGCTTTTGATTGGGAGACTCCCATTTATGCTCATTTACCTACAATTCTAGCTCCCGACAAAACAAAGCTCAGTAAGCGGCATGGTGCTACATCAGTTCTGGAATACAAAGAGAGAGGTTATTTGCCGGATGCCGTCGTCAATTTCCTCAGTTTACTCGGCTGGTCATTAGATGGTGAAACTGAAATCATCAGTAGAGATGATCTTGTGGGTCATTTCAATCCGCTAAGAATAAATGCTGCGGGAGCCGTTTTTGACATTGAAAAATTGGATTGGATGAACGGGTACTACATAAGAGAATTGTCTGCAGAAGAGCTTGGATCTGAGCTGCTTGGTTTCTGGACCCAATTTCCACCTAACGAATTTGACATGATTCCGACTTTGGAAAATGCGGTAGAAGTTGCGAGACTCGTCCGCGAACGCCTAAAAACATTGAGTGATGCCGCACCGTTGGTTTCTTTTATTTTCAAAAACGAAATTGTATATACCCCAGAGGAACTCATACAAAAAGGTATGAACGACCAACAAACTCATAACCTTTTAATCAAGGTTCGTGAAATTATTTCGTTGAGAGATATAGTTACAGCCGATGAAATAGAATCAGATCTCAGAAAATTAGCTGGTGATCTTGACGTAAAGGTAGGGCAGCTGCTTGGGACGATAAGGTTGGCAACATCGGGTCAGAGGGTTTCACCACCATTGTTTGGATCTCTCGAAATACTGGGTAGAGACCGTGTTGTTGTTTTGTTGGACAAAGCTATTGAGATGTTAACTGGTGATTCAAAATCTTGACGCTTAATAGGCACAATTTTATACTCATATAGTTGATTGAACGGCCTCTAAAACTGGAGCGAAAATCTATGTTGTTTAAAGATAGGCTTAATGTGGATCTTAAAGACGCTATGCGAAATAAGGATGCCATTAAGCGGACCGTAATACGTACACTATTGTCAGAAATCCGTAATGCTGAAATAGCGGCACAAAAAGATTTGCAGGAAAGTGATATTGAGGGGGTTATGTCCAAACAAGCCCAACAGAGGAAGGACAGCATAGAAGCCTACGATGAAGCTGGTCGCCAAGACCTTGTGGATAAAGAGACTGCTGAACTAAATATCATCACTGAGTATCTACCTGAGCAGATGACAGAAGTGGAAATTGAGGGAATTATTGCCGAAACACTCAACAAAGTTGATGCGACTGGACCTTCCGACATGGGAAAAGTTATGGGTGCCCTAATGCCCCTGGTAAAAGGACGGGCTGATGGTAAAGTGGTTAATGCGATGGTCACCGCTAAGCTAAAGAACTTATAATCCAAATGAAATTTGGCGTTGTTGTATTTCCGGGTACGTGGAGCGATAAGGACTGCTTTTATGTTATCGACCAAGTTCTTCATCAGCCTGTTGAGTATATTTGGCACAAAGATACGGACTTAACAGGATTTGATTGCATAATTCTACCTGGAGGATTTTCGTATGGTGATTATCTGCGGTGTGGAGCCATAGCAAGGTTTTCTCCAGTTATGAAATCCGTGGAAGCGTTCGCAAATGCTGGTGGTCTTGTTTATGGGATTTGTAACGGATTTCAAATTCTTTGTGAATCCGGACTCCTTCCGGGTGTTTTGATCAGGAATGATCATTTGCAGTTCAGGTGTGAGTGGACTAGCTTGAGGATTGAGAACTCTGACTCCCCATTCACTTCAAAGGCTGAGGCAGGTCAAGTTATTTCAGTACCAATATCGCATGGCGAAGGAAATTATTTCGCCGATAGTGCGACATTGGATGAAATTGAAAAAAATAACCAAGTCATTTTTAGGTATAGCAGTCCGGAAGGTTGTATTGACAGAGAAAATAATCCTAATGGTTCATTAAATAATATTGCTGGAATAACAAATAGAGAGGGAAATGTTCTTGGGATGATGCCCCATCCGGAGAGATGCTGTGACCCGCTTTTGGGGAGTACCGATGGAGAGGTAATATTTAGATCAATCTCAGACACACTGTTGAAGCTCACTTCATGACAAGTCTGGATGTTTTATTGGTGACCTACATTGTTTGACAAGCAAGTTTTAGATCAGCTGGCACTCTCTGAGGTTGAATACGGGATGATTGTAGAGAGGTTGGGTAGGGAACCTAATCATCTGGAACTGGGTTTGTTTGGATCCCTGTGGAGTGAACACTGTGGATATAAACATTCAAAACCGCTTCTTAAAATGTTCATGTCAGATAACCCAAGATTACTGGTTAATCCTGGTGACGAAAATGCAGGTGTGGTGGATATAGGTGAAGGTTTGGCGATCGTGTTTAAAGTAGAGTCCCACAACCATCCCTCTGCCATCGAACCGTATGAAGGTGCTGCGACAGG
>CEVQ01358594.1_pt1 | contig 15899 bp, 13 predicted proteins | sample 356551 | NCBI WGS metagenome assembly CEVQ01 (sample SAMEA2623756, study PRJEB7988) | marine metagenome | biome: marine biome (ENVO:00000447); feature: mesopelagic zone (ENVO:00000213); material: "saline water (ENVO:00002010), including plankton (ENVO:xxxxxxxx)" | depth 250 m | reverse complement strand
GGGGGTGAAATGATAAAAAATGTAAGTTTAGAAAAAGTGTCTTTTGCTGAACCTCCTCACAAGTTTGAAGCAGGCACCCCTAATATTTGCGGAATCATAGCCTTAAAAGAAGCGATAAAATATATTAATAAAATAAAAATAGAGGAAATAAATAAATATGAAAAAAAATTATTAGTGCACGCTTATGATAAATTATCTAAAATAAAAGAAATAAAATTTGTGGGAACAAGTAAAAATAAAGCTCCTATTATTTCTTTCACTGTAGAAAAATGCCATCATTACGACATAGGACAAATGTTAGATAATTTTGGAATTGCTGTAAGAACCGGACATCACTGCACGCAACCTATAATGCAGTCTATGAATATAAATGGAACTATTAGGATTTCTTTTTCATTATATAATAACAAACAAGAAATAAATTTTTTTTATAAAAAGATAAAAGAAATAATCAAAATGTTAAAATGAATAATATAGAAAAAATACAAACTAACATAATAAATGAATTTAATATGTTTAATGATTGGAAAGAAAAGTATGAATATTTGATTGAATTAGGAAAAGAACTAAAGAAGCTTCCCAGAGAAAAGAAAAAAGAAGAAAATTTAATTGAAGGATGTCAATCAAACGTTTGGTTGGCCGCAGAATATAACAATGGTGTTGTGAATTTTTTTGCCGACAGCGACGCTATAATAACAAAAGGCCTAGTATCATTATTATTACGAATTTTTTCTGGTCAAAGACCTTTGGATATATTAAATGCAAATTATAATTTTATTGACACTATTGGGTTTAAAAAACATTTATCTATAAATAGAGCAAATGGTCTTGAATCGATGTTAAATGAAATAAAAAAATATGCTGTAATTTTTAATAAAAATATATGAAAAACAAAAAAATAAAAGAATTGGCTAATGTAATTGTAAAAACAATATCAAAAATATATGATCCTGAAATTCCTGTAAATATTTATGAACTAGGATTAATATATGATATAAGAATAAGTGAAAGTTTTGAAGTAGAGATTGACATGACATTAACTTCTCCTAATTGCCCAGTTGCAGAATCTCTACCAAAAGAAGTTGAAGATAAAGTAAAATCAATAGAAAAAGTTAAAGATGTAAAGTTAAACTTAACGTTTGATCCCCCTTGGAATAAAGAAATGATGAGTGAAGAAGCGCGGCTAGAATTAGGAATGATTTAGATGACAGAAAAAATTATAAATAAAATAGACAAAAGTGGATTAATAACAATTGATTTGAATTCATTTGCCCCTGCTCAAGAAATAATAACTCTTGATATAAATGATTTCTTATATAATAAAACTTTAAAAGAGAAAATATTTAGAGAAAAATTACAAAAATATAATTGGTTAAATTGTCAAAATAAAATCATATGTATATTTTCATCTGTAGACACCATAATACCTATGTGGGCTTACATGTTAATAGTGGCTAATCTTAAAAACATAACTGATCAAGTTTTTTTCGGGGAAAAATTAAATGTTATTAATGATATTATAATTAAAAATATAAATTCTATAAAAAATGAAAATTATAAAAACAAAAAAGTATTAATTAAGGGATGTGGCAATTCTAATATTACAGAATCATCTTATATAGCTATTACAAAAAAACTTCAAAATGTTGTTAGTAGTCTTATGTTTGGGGAAGCTTGCTCCTCTGTCCCTGTTTTAAAAAATAAAAAAATATGACGAATAAATATATCTCATTAATTATAGTTTTTTTGTTTATACTAAACAGTATAAAAGCAGAAGAAGGGATGTGGCTTTTAAGTCAAATGAATTTAATAGAAAAAGACATGCAAGATAAGGGTCTGGTTTTATCCAAAGAAGAAATATACAGTATAAACAGCTCCTCTATTAAAGATGGAGTTGTTTCTTTTGGGGGTTTTTGTACTGCCGAAATTATTTCTGACAAAGGATTACTTCTTACGAACCATCATTGTGGAGATGATTTTATTAGAAAACATTCTTCAATTGAAGATAATTATTTAAAAGAAGGTTTTTGGGCAAAAAACTATAATGAAGAATTAAATAATCCTGGTTTATATGTGAAGTTTTTAATCGAAGTAAAAGATGTAACTTCTATGGTTTTGAGTAACATAAAAGAAGAAAATGACTCTATTGAAGAATATGCAAGAAATAAGATTATAAAACAAAATATAGATAGTATAATAAATGAAATAAGCATCGACAGCACTTTAGTTTATGAGATAGAAGAAATTTTTGGGGGAAATCAATTTATATTATTTAAATATAAATATTACTATGATATAAGATTAGTTGGAGCTCCACCAGAACATGTAGGAGCTTTTGGAGGAGATACAGATAATTGGATGTGGCCAAGGCATACTGGAGATTTTTCTATTTTCAGAATCTATAGTGACTCAATAGGAAATCCTGCAAAATATTCAAAAAACAATATACCTTATACGCCAAAATATTTTTTTCATATATCAAAAAAAGGTGTTGAAGAAGGAGATTTCTCAATGATTTTAGGTTTTCCTGGAAGAACAGATAGGTTTTTGACTTCATATGGAGTAAAAGAAGCTATCTCTTATACAAATCCCTTGAGAATTAAAATAAGAAGTAAAAAATTAGATATTTATTCAAATTTTATAGAAAAAGACGAAAAAGTAAAACTTACATACGCGGATGATTATTCTAGTGTTTCGAATTACTGGAAATATTATATTGGACAAACAAAAGGATTAAAAAGAAATAATATTTTTGAAAAAAAAGTTTCTTTTGAAGAAGATTTTTTAAGCTGGTGTAATGAAAATGATACAACATTAAAAAAATACGGACACGTATTAATGAATATTTCTGATTGCTATAATAGAAATGAAAAAATAAATTTACCAAGAATTTATTTACAAGAAGCTATTTTTTCGGGGCCTAAAGTTTTTACAACATCTTATCACTTAAACAGAGTAATGCAATTATATTATGATGAGGAAATAAACAAAAAAGACTTAATTGTTGAACTTGAAAAAATTTATAAATCTGCTTTTCATGAATTTAATCATGAAATTGATAAAACTCTTTTTTCTGAATTATTAACAATGTATAATGAAGATCTAAAAAGTGAAATTAAGCCTGATATTTTTGAAAAAATAACAAAAAAATATAACAATAGTTGGTATAAATTTGGGGAAATATCCTATAATAAATCTTTTGTCTGTAATAAAGAAAAATTTAAAAGCTTTATCAAGTATCCTTCTAAAATAAAATTTGAAAATGATCCTATAATTGAAACATTTAATTCTATATATCAATTTTATATTGATAATATGTATTTAGATAGGTCTCAAATAAGAAAAGACTTATCAAAATATAATAGACAATATATCGCTGGAATTATGGAAATGAATAATGATAAAGTTTTTTATCCAAACGCAAATTCAACTATGAGATTGACTTATGGCTCAGTTGAAAGCTATAAAGGAGATGACGCTATATTATATAATTATTATACAACACATAAAGGTATTTTAGAAAAAGAAGATTCTACAAATCATGAATTTCGCATTTCTAATAAGTTAAAAAAATTAATACAAAATAAAGACTTTGAAGACTACACAAACAACAAGGGGGAGTTGGTGGTTAACTTTATATCAAGTAATGATATAACAGGAGGAAATTCCGGGAGTCCTGTTTTAAACGGACAAGGCCATCTTATTGGCGTAGCTTTTGATGGTAATTGGGAGGCTATGAGCTGTGACATTAGTTACGAAAAAAATACTCAAAGAACTATTTCTGTAGATATTAGATATGTTTTATTTATCATAGATAAAATTGGGGAAGCTCAAAATTTAATTGACGAATTAGTTATTCATGACTAATAGGCTCTAGTTTTCTTGCCTTCTATATAGTTAATAAAAGCCTGATTAGCTATTTTATTACCTCCAGGCGTAGGGTAATTTCCTGTGAAATACCAATCTCCAGAATGATGAGGACAAGATTTGTGTAAGCTTGTAATTGACTGATACATGATTTTTAATTTAGCTTTCATGCCTTCTGGCATAATAAGTTCTGCGATTTTATCTGAAATTTCTTGAGCTTCTAAAAATGAATATATTTTTTTTACATGGTTTTCTGTTTTATCTGACTTACATAAATCATATACTTCTTTTAATAATTTTTCTTTTCCCCGTTCTTTAATTAAAGAAACGGCAGCTTGAAAAGCTATAAAATCTCCCATTTTAGCCATATCTATACCGTAACAATCAGGGTATCTTATTTGAGGCGCAGAAGAAACAATAATTATTTTTTTAGGATCTAACCTGTCTAGTATTTTTAAAATACTATGTTTTAAAGTTGTTCCCCTGACTATACTGTCATCTAACATTACAAGAGTATCTTTCTTTTTTATCACCCCATATGTAATGTCATAAACATGTCCAACTAAATCTTTTCTGTCATTGTCTGAAGTTATAAAGGTTCGTAGTTTTGCGTCTTTTATTGCTATTTTCTCCACTCTAGGATATGAAAAAACTATATTTTTTAATTCTTCTTTTGATAAATTTTTATATTTATAAATATCCTCCAATTTTTTATTATCTATTTGCTTTTGTATTTCTTTTATAAGCCCATAAAAAGCAACTTCTGCCGTATTAGGAATAAAAGAAAAAACTGTATTTTTCATGTCATCTTTTATTTCACGTAAAATAACAGAAGATAAATTTTTCCCTAACATCATTCTTTCTTTATAAATATCCTTGTCGTTACCTCTAGAAAAATAAATTCTTTCAAAAGAACAAGATTGTTGTTTTTTAGATTCTAGAATTTTCTTGAAATATGTGTCTCCGTTTTTTTTAACTATTAAAGCTTCCCCTTTTCCTATTTCTTGTATGTTTTCATGTTTTAAATTAAAAGTAGTTTGTATTACGGGTCTCTCAGAGGCAACTACAACTATCTCTTCATCCTTATAAAAATAAGCTGGTCTAATTCCCGCAGGGTCTCTAACTGTAAAAGAATCTCCATGTCCAACAATGCCAGAAAGAACATATCCTCCATCTAAATATTTTAAAGATTTTTTCAAAACTCTATGTAACTCTAAGTTTTCTGAAATAATTTTTGTTATCTGTTTTTTTGTTTTATTAGATTTATTTTTATAATAAATTCTATCATTTTCTTCATCTAAAAAATGTCCTATTTTTTCTAATAAAGTAATTGTGTCTCCACGTTTTTTAGGATGTTGTCCTAAATTAATTAACTGCTTAAACAATTCTTCTGAATTTGTTAAATTAAAATTTCCAGCTAAAACAAGATTCCTTGTTTTCCAATTATTTTGTCTAACAAAAGGATGACACTCCTCTATACTGTTTTTCCCAAAAGTTCCATAACGTAAATGGCCTAAAAAAATCTCTCCTGTGAAATCAATATTGTTTTTACGCCAGCTGAAATTATTATTATTTCTTTTATTATTTGACTGTTTATTTATAGCATTATATACAGAGGTGAAAATATCCTCTATAGGTTGTGATGAATTTGATCTTTTTCTGTTTATGTACTTTAATCCTGGAGCCATGTTCATTTTAACATTAACCAGGCCTGCTCCATCTTGACCTCTGTTTCTTTGTTTTTGCATTAAAAGAAACATCTTGTTTAATCCGTAATTAAGAGTTCCGTATTTTTTTAAATAAAAATCTGGAGATTTTAAAAGTCTTAGGTAAGCTATTCCACATTCGTGTTTTATACTATCGCTCATATAAAATCTTCTAATTTCATTCCTAACCAATTTAATGCATTTTGAGAAAACAACTTGTTATTTTTTTCTTTTTTATAAGACATGCTTTCTATTAACTTTCCAGGCTCTAACTCTCCTAGAGGAAATGGATAATCAGTTCCTAACATAACTTTGTCCTCTCCAACCAAACTTATAATATAATCTAAAATATTTTTATCATGGACTAAGCTGTCAAGCCAAAATTTTCCCAAATATTTTTTTGGATTATTATTATTGTCTATTGCGCATAAATCTGGTCTTACCTTAAAACCATGCTCAATCCTTCCTATAGTAGAAGGGAATGAGCCTCCTCCGTGCGCAAAAGCTACTTTAAGTTTTGGTAATTTCTCAAAAACTCCAGAAAAAATTAATGAACATATAGCTAAAGATGTTTCCATTGGCATTCCAACTAACCAAGGAAGCCAGTATTTTGACATTTTCTTTTTTGACATCCACCACCAGGGGTGTACAAATATTGACATTCCCAGGTCTTGACAAGCTTCAAAAATTGGAAAAAAACTACTGTCATCTAAATTTAATTCATTTATATGTGACCCTATTTGTATTCCTTTTAATCCTATTTTTTTACATCTTTCTAATTCTTGTACAGAAAATTTTGTGCTTTGCATTGGTAAATTTCCTAACCCAACAAACCTCTTTGGATTTTTCGAAACATGATTCATTATATCATCATTCAAAAATTTTGATATTTCCAAGCCATCTTTAGGTTTTGTCCAATAAGAAAACATAACTGGAACTGTTGACAAAACCTGAACATTTATTTTATGATTATCGCATTCTTGGATTCTGGCATTAGCATCCCAACAATTAGATTCTATTTCTCTAAAAAACTCATCATTCATCATCATTTTAGCACAACAAGGTTTATGATGTTGTAATTGAATGTATTCTCCATAACCAAATTTTTTATTAAAATTAGGAATATCTTTAGGTAAAATATGTGTATGAATATCTATCTTGAAAAGCTGACTCATATATTATATAAATCTTTTATCCTTTGACATTACTTCTCCGCATTGATTACATGTTCTTAAAGATTCTGAATCATAAAACTCCTTAAATCTAGGTTGAAAATCTTTTTCCACGTTAGTAAGCTTGAAAGTTGTAAAGTGTAATTCCTCATTACATTTTTCACAATACCATTGTAGCCCGTCTAAGTCTTTTTCTTTCCTTTTTGCTTCTATAACTAAGCCTATTGAACCCGCTTCTCTTACTGGAGAATGAGGTATTTTTGAAGGCAATAAAAACATTTCTCCTTCTTTAATTTGAATCTCTTTCATCTTTCCCTCATGTTGTATTTTCACAACTATATTCCCTTCTATTTGATAAAATAATTCTTCTGTTTCATTATAATGATAATCTTTTCTTGCGTTTGGGCCGGCAACAATCATAACTATAAAATCTCCGGCATCAATATATAAATTTTTATTTCCAACTGGAGGTTTTAATAAATGTCTGTTTTCATCTATCCACTTTTGTAAATTAAATGGTTTTTTTATATCCATTATTGATAAATTTTGGTTAATAGCAATTTACACAAATTTAAGTATCTTTGAAAGTAATGTATGACGACCTTTTAAATAAAACTGCTTTAGTGTGTGGAAGCACACAAGGAATAGGTCTTAGTATAGCAAAAAATTTCGCTGAAAACGGAGTAAATTTAATCTTAGTTTCAAGAGACAAGCTGAAATTACAAAAAATAATATCTGATTTACCAAATAAAAAAAAACATACTTTTGTGGTTTGTGATTTTAACAACCCTGATAAATTAGAAAAAAAAATAAGTGCACTAGTAAAAAAAAACAAAATACATGTTTTAATAAATAACACAGGGGGGCCCGCTTCAGGCTCAATACTAAAAGCAACAACAAAAGAATTTTTAGATGGATTCAAAATGCATATAATATGTAATCAAATTTTAGTAAAACATGTTCTCCCTGGAATGAAAAAATTAAAATATGGAAGAATTATAAATATAATATCTACGTCTGTAAAAGCTCCTATACAAGATTTAGGTGTTTCAAATACTATCAGAGGGGCTGTCGCTAATTGGAGTAAAACATTAGCTAATGAAATAGGATGTTATGGTATAACCGTAAATAATGTTCTGCCTGGATACACCAACACAAATAGATTACAAAGTTTAATAGAAAAAAAAGCTAAGAAAACAGGTAAACAAATTAAATTAATCAAGAAAAATATGATTCAAAATATTCCCGCTCAAAGGTTTGGTGAGCCTGAAGAAATTGCTTATTTAGTTTCTTTTCTTTCTTCATCTAAGGCTAGTTACATCAACGGAACAAATATTGTTGTTGACGGGGGAAGAACCGCTTCTTTATAAAATGAAAAAAATTCAAAACTATATAAACGGAAAATTAATCTCTCCTAATAGTAATTCTTATATAAATAATTACGATCCCAGCAATGGCAAAATATATTCTCTTATTCCTAATAGTAACGAAAAAGATGTTGATATCGCTGTAAAAGCTGCAAAAAAAGCTTTTATATCTTGGAGTAAATCTAATAAAGAAGTAAGAATGAATTTTTTAATAGCCATGGCGGATGAAATAGAAAAACAAAAATTAAAATTTATAAAAGCAGAAAGTCGTGATAATGGCAAACCTGAATGGCTGGCTGAAAAAGTAGATATTCCTAGATCATCTGCAAATTTGAAATTTTTTGCTAGAGCAATTTTACACTATGGTTCTGAGTTTCACGAAACCAATGAATCTGTTATGAATTATACTTTGAAGCAACCTATAGGTGTAGCTGGATGTATTTCTCCTTGGAATTTGCCTCTTTATTTATTCACCTGGAAAATTGCTCCTGCTTTAGCTACGGGAAACACTGTTGTTGCTAAACCCTCTGAATTAACTCCAATGACGGCTTATATGTTAAGTAAAATATGCATTAAAATTGGTCTTCCGAAAGGAGTTCTAAATATAGTACATGGATATGGTAATATAGTGGGAGAGGCTATAACAAAACATGATGATGTCTCGATAATTTCATTTACAGGAGGAACTGAAACAGGTAAAAAAATAGCCAAAAACACAAGTACGTTGTTCAAAAAAACATCTTTAGAGTTAGGGGGTAAAAACCCTAATATTATATTTAAAGATGCTAATATAAATTTAGCATTAGAATACACAATAAAAGCTAGTTTTTTAAATCAGGGACAAATTTGCTTATGTGGATCAAGAATATTTATACAGAAAAAAATTTATAATAAATTTAAAAAATTATTAATTAAAAAAGCCTCTGCTCTTAAGGTTGGGGATCCTAAAGAAAAAAACAACTTTTTAGGAGCTGTAGTTAGTAAAAATCATATGGAGAAAATTCTTAAAAAAATAAAAACAGCAAAAAAAGAAGGAGGCAAAGTGCTTTTAGGGGGTACAAGAAAATTTTTAAAAGGAGATTTAAAAAATGGATATTATATTAATCCTACAATAATTGAAAATTTAGATAATAATTCTTCTATTAATCAAGAAGAAATTTTTGGACCTGTTGTTACTTTAATGCCGTTTGAAGATGAAAAAGAAGTTGTAAAATACGCAAACGCAACCAAATATGGTTTATCCGCTAGTATCTTTACTCAAGATATTGATAAAGCTCATAGGGTCTCTAAAAAAATTGATTGTGGAATTATTTGGATAAATAGCTGGATGATAAGAGATCTTAGAATACCTTTTGGTGGAATGAAACAATCTGGATTAGGAAGAGAAGGAGGTTTCAGATCTTTAGATTTTTTTACTGAAACCAAAAATGTATGTTTAAAGTTAAACTAAAAAATCTGAATCAATTAGTTTATTTTCTGTATCCTTACATAAAGCATAATTAAATCCTTTTTGTATTGAATAAGCTCCATGATTCCCTTTCTTGTCTAAAGCCAAAAATCCAACTTGTATATTTTTATAATCTTGCTTTTCAACTATTCTCTTAACTGCTATTTCACAAGCTTTCTGAGGAGTTGCTCCTTGTCTCATTAATTCAACTATTAAAAAAGATCCTAACATTTTCATTACAGCTTCTCCCACTCCAGTTGCGCATGCCCCTCCAACTTTATTATCTATATATAATCCTGCTCCAATTATTGGAGAATCTCCAACTCTTCCATGCATTTTCCATGCCAAGCCAGAAGTTGTACAAGCTCCACTTATATTATTTTTTTTATCAATGGCCAACAATCCTATTGTGTCGTGATTTTCAATATTTATAATAGTTTCATACTTGGATGTTTTTAGCCATTCTTCCCACTTTTTTTTTGATTTTTCGGTTAACAGATTTTCTGGTTTAAATCCTTCTTTTAAAGCAAAATCTAAAGCTCCTTTCCCGCTCAACATAACATGAGGAGTTTTTTCCATAACTTTTCTAGCTACAGAAATAGGATTTTTTATATTTTGCAGAAAGCTAACAGATCCGCAATCACCTTGATGATTCATTATACAGGCATCTAAAGTTACTTTACCTTCTCTATCTGGGAGGCCTCCATATCCAACAGAACTCACTTTAGGGTCGTTTTCTGAAACATTGACACCTTGTTCCACTGCATCTATAGAGTTTCCTCCTTTTTTTATCACGCTCCAAGCTTTTTGATTCGCGGAATAACCATGCCCCCAGGTAGAAATTACAACAGAATTGCTTTTCATAATATTAAATTTAAAAAATTTTGAAAAATATAATCCTACTAAAGGCAAAGATATATTGAAAATAAATTTTCTTCTTAACATTAAATATTATCCCAAAGAAACATCTAATATCATCATTACTATAAAACCAACAATTAATCCCATTGTGGCTAAATCAGTGTTTCCTCCTCTTTGGCTCTCTGGAACAACTTCTTCTACTACAATGAAAATCATAGCTCCTGCTGCAAATGATAATGCGTATGGTAAAATAGGAAGAATAGTCATTACAATTGCTGCTCCAATAACAGCAAATATAGGTTCGACTATAGCTGATAGTTGACCCCATTGCCAAGATTTAAACTTACTTACTCCCTGTCTTCTTAGTGGCATTGAAACAGCAAATCCTTCTGGAGCGTTCTGTATTCCTATTCCTATAGCTAAAGCAACCGCGGATCCTAATGTAAATATAGCGCTTCCATCTGAGCTCAAACTCATTAATTCTGGATGAATAAGAGCTCCAAAAGCCACCCCTACGGCTAATCCTTCGGGGATATTGTGTAAAGCAATTGCTAAAACGAGCAATTCTGTTTTTTTTAAATTTGTTTTTGGCCCTTCTGCGTTAGCAGATTTTTCAAATAAATGTAAATGAGGTATTTTTTTGTCTAAATAATATAAAAAAAGGGCTCCTAGAAAAAACCCTACTGCTGGCGGAAACCATGACGGTAATGATGTTAGTCCTGCTTCATTTTGCATTTCTACATATGAAATTGCTGGAGAAAGTAATGACCAAAAACTAGCCGCTATCATGACTCCTCCTGTAAATCCTAAACAAAAATCTAAAGTCTTTCGATTAGATTGTTTAAATAAAAAAACTAAAGAAGCTCCAGTTGCTGTTAATAGCCATGTGAAAAGCCCCCCTATCAATGCTTGTATAATTGGACTTAAATCTGTAAATCCTGTTTTATGAATAAATTCTATAATCCCGTTCTCCATGGTTAAAAATTAATTTGCATTCCTATAGAGGGTAATATCCTTCCTGCTATGTTTTCTATATATTCTGGAATATAATTATAATTTTCATCCAACAAAGGTTGATTTTGACCATCCATACTTATATTTAAATAAGGAGGTAGCTCTGTTTGAAAATTATATATATTTTGCACATCTAAATATATATTAAATTTTGATTTTTTAAAATAAAAAACCTTATCTATTCGAAAATCTAATTGATGTATACTGGGAAGCCTTTCTGTGTTTAATAAACTATAATCTAATAATCCTTGTTGGTAGCTAGCCCATATATTTGGGGTCATGGAATTAACTAAATCATAAGGAGTATATGGAGCTCCACCTAAAAACCTCCACTTTAGTCCTATTTCCCAATTTTTATTAAACTTTTTTCCAAAATTTAAATTAAAAATATGTCTATTGTCCCAGTTAGTTGAAATATAATTCATGTTTTTATCGTGAACCTGACTATAAACTAATGTATAATTAGCAATGCCGTAAAATCCTTTGAAAAGTTTTTGTTGAAAAACTATCTCTGCCCCATAACTTCTAGCTTCAGAATTTGAAACAGCAGGTTCGTTTCCTATAAATCCGAAATCTGCCCCTACTGTTGCTAAAGAAATAGAATCTCTTAACAAAAAAGGATAATTATAATATTTTTTATAAAAAAATTCCACAGAAAATTTATTATTTTTCTGTGTATTAAAATCTATTCCAGAAATATAATGAACTGATTTCATGTAAGTAACATTATTTTCCATATTTACAAATACTCCATTTTCTTTGTATCCTAAAACAGTTAAAGGCGGAAGCTGAAAATACAACCCTGTGTTTAAATTTATATTTGCAAACTCAGACAAGGGAACAATTACAGAAGCCCTATGAGACATTTGTTTTAATAAGTTGTTTGTGTTGTTAGAATAATTTGAAGATGTTAATTTTTGACCGAATGAAAAATTAATATTTTTATCAGTGAAAATATTATAAGGAATATTAGAAGAATATTGCATAAAAAAATTATACTCTAAAAAATTGATTTGTGAATCATAATTTATAAAAGATGGCTCTCCGTTTATATAAATTTGATTTTCTGTTTTTGTGTCATATAATATGTTATACAAAGAAAATCCTGAAATTAATTTTCCTTTTTTAATTCGTCTAATATTTTCTATTTTAATAATATTATAAGCTTCATTTGAATTATAATCTAAAATTTTTGTGTTTTGTGGATTATTATTATAGTATTTTTCTGATGTATTATTTAAATGAGATCTGCTTAAAACAATGTTGGTAAAATTATTATTATTAAAAAAAGTATACTTTGCCCCTAAAGTGTAACTCCATTGTTCGTTAACCGGCAAAAAGCCTAATTGATATCTTTGTAATTTTGTTTCATTTGCCTCTGTATTTAATTCAAATTGATCAATTGTTGCCAGCCCTATAATTGTTAAATAATTATCCTTTAACTTAAACTTTGTTTTAAATTGAAAATCATTATAAGTTGGCAAAAACGGCAACCCTATGTTTTTAAATAAATATTGCAAATATGATCTTCTTATTGATCCTATAAAAGAGCTGTTTTTTGACAAAGGTCCATCTAGGGTGATTGCCGCCTCGCTAGATCCTAAAGAAAAGTCAAATAATAATTTTTCTTTATTGCCTTCTTTAAGATTTAAAACCATTACTGAACTTAAAGCATTTTCGGTGTTGACGGGAAATGCAGAAGTATAAAAATCTACGTTGTTTATAAAATTAATATTCAATAAACCTACAGGGCCCCCCGTAGACCCTTGAGTTGAAAAATGATTGATAGAGGGTATTGGTATTCCGTCTAAAATAAATTTATTTTCATTGGGAGCCCCTCCTCTAATAATTAAATCATTCCTATATACTCTTATATCTGAAGAAACTCCTGGCAAAGATTGTATTACTTTTGAAATGTCTCTATTTCCTCCAGGATTTCTTTTTATCTCATTAACTCCTATTTTTAATAACGAAACTGGACTTTCTATGTTTTTTTCAAAAACATCATCCGAAACTTTAATTGTTTTTATTTTTTTTGTAACCTCTTCTAACTCTATGTTTAAATACTCATTAACAATATTATTTATTTCTATTTCATATAAGATTTTCCTTTTATAGCCTATAAAACTTATTTCTATGTTATATAAACCTGGAGATATATTTTCTATTATAAATTCTCCATTTTGATCTGTATTTGTTCCGTAATCTGTCTGTTGTAAAAATATATTAGAGTAGGGTATAACCTTGTTAGTGTATTTGTCTGTAACTACTCCTTTTAATACCCCTTGAGAAAAAAGGCAATTATTTAATATAATAATTAAAAAAAAGCATAAAAAATTTTTTATCATATTTACATAAAAAAGCAAATGTACATATATATTTGTGTATGAAAAAAATTTATGTTGATTCTGAAAAAGCAGCTGACCCAGTAGGAGACTATCCTCATGCTATAAAAATAAATAACTTTATTTTTTTATCAGGTATTGGTCCAAGACAAAAAAATAATAAAAAAATTCCTGGAGTTACTTTAAATAAAAAAGGAGATATAATTGATTACGATATCGAAAAACAATGTATTTCTGTTTTTGAAAACATAAAGTATATTTTAGAAAAATCAGGCGCAACATTTAATGATATTATAGATGTAAGTGTTTTCTTGACAAACATGAAAAATGATTTTAATAAGTTTAATAAAATATATAGTCAATATTTTAGGGGAAGTCGCCCTACTAGAACAACCGTAGAAGTGCGTTCTCTTCCTACGCCAATAGCGGTTGAACTTAAAATAATAGCTTTTATAAATGAAAAATAAATACCCTGAATATAGACTTCTTGATTTACCTAAAATTGAAAAAGAAATTTTATCTTTTTGGGAAAAAAATAATGTTTTTGACAAAACAAAAAAAAACAAAAAAAATACTTTTGTCTTTTACGAAGGTCCTCCTTCTGCCAATGGGACCCCAGGAATACATCATGTAATGGCAAGAACAATAAAGGATTTGTTTTGTAGATTTTACTCTATGAATGATTGTTATGTTGATCGTAAAGCCGGATGGGACACACATGGTCTTCCTGTTGAGCTTAGTGTTGAAAAAAAACTTAAAATAACCAAAGAAGATATTGGTCAAAAAATTTCTATAGAAAAATATAACCAAGAATGTCGAAAAGATGTTATGAAGTTTAAAAAAGAATGGGAGGTACTAACAAAAAAAATGGGCTATTGGGTTGATATGAAGAACCCTTATATAACATATGAAAACAAGTATATTGAAACTGTTTGGTGGTTGTTGAAACAATTATTTGAAAAAAAACTATTATATAAAGGTTATACCGTTCAGCCATATTCTCCTTGTGCAGGAACCGGACTAAGCACCCACGAGCTTAACCAACCAGGATGCTACAAGAATGTAAAAGACACTACAATAACGGCTCAATTTAAAATAATAAAAAACCAAAAATCTAAATTTATATTCAACAAACTAGATGTTTATTTTTTAGCCTGGACAACAACTCCCTGGACTCTACCTTCAAATACAGCTCTAGCTATAGGTAAAAAAATTAATTACGTAAAAATAAAAACTCGAAATCCTTATTCAAAAAAAGAAATAGAAATAGTTGTTGCAAAAGATTTAATACACAATTATTTTAATAAAAATGTAAAGTATGAAATAATACACGAGTATAAAGGAGAAGATTTTTTGGAATTAAAATATGAACAATTAATGCCATATGATAAACCAAAAACAGGAGAATCTTTTAAAATTATTCATGGCGATTTTGTATCTACAGAAAATGGAACTGGAATAGTTCATGTTGCTCCAAGTTTTGGCTCAGATGACATGTATGTTGCGAAAAAAAACAATATTGGATCTCTAACTTTGGTTGACAAATACGGGAGATTCACAAAAGAGGTTGCTGATTTTAAAAATGAATATGTAAAAAAAGAATACGATAACAATCAAAAAGAATCTGTTGATGTAAGAATAGCTGTTAAATTAAAAAAAGAAAATAAAGCTTTTAAAATTGAAAAATATGAACATTCTTATCCTCATTGTTGGAGAACCGACAAGCCTATATTATACTATCCTTTAGATAGTTGGTTTGTTAAAACAACAGAGGTTAAAAAAAAGCTGTTACGATTAAATAAAAAAATAAACTGGCACCCTAAATCTACAGGAGAAGGCAGGTTTAAAAACTGGTTAGAAAATCTTGTAGATTGGAATCTTTCTAGATCTCGTTTTTGGGGAACCCCTTTACCTATTTGGATGTCTAAAGACAAAAAAGAAATAATATGTATAGGCTCTGTCAATGAACTAAAAAAAGAAATAGAAAAATCTATTAAAAGTGGGATGATGAAAAAAAATCCTTTGAAGGATTTTCAGAAAAATAATTTTTCTCAAAAAAATTATAATTTATTTGATCTACATAAACCTTTTGTAGATAAAATAATTTTAATATCTAAAAG
>CEVQ01006275.1_pt1 | contig 15928 bp, 8 predicted proteins | sample 356551 | NCBI WGS metagenome assembly CEVQ01 (sample SAMEA2623756, study PRJEB7988) | marine metagenome | biome: marine biome (ENVO:00000447); feature: mesopelagic zone (ENVO:00000213); material: "saline water (ENVO:00002010), including plankton (ENVO:xxxxxxxx)" | depth 250 m | reverse complement strand
AAGATGAAAAATCCGAAATATTTTGAGTGGCGACAACGTATTCATTCGGCTGCATACGAAGCAGTGGGGATCAGAGAACAAAACCCTAACCTAAAATGGAAGGACCGATGGGAAGAAAAAAAATAGTTTCAGACCGATCTATCATTATTTTTTCTATTCTTACCGTGATGTATACTGGATGCTCAGGTCAGGATCCATATCAATGGATAGCGGATCTCCCCCAACCCTGGACCCTGGATCAGGATCAGGTCTCAGCTATATTACCTAAGTTTCATGAACGTTTCCCTGATTTTCATCAACGTCTGAAAGCTATCAATCTCTGGCGGGTTGGTACGCCCTATGGAATATTCAAATTAGGAGAAGAGATAGAACCAGACGCAGATCCCATACTCAGAATTGACACTTCTGACTGTACTGTTCATGTTTTAACATCAATCGCTTTTACCAATAGTTTGGATTGGGAACAGACACGGAATAATATGATAGATATTCATTATAAAGCAGATGGGAATGGTAATAAATCTCCAACATTCAAGTCTCGCTGGCATTATACCTCTGACAGAATAAAGAATAATCCATATACCCAAGATATTACACGTTCTCTTGTAGAAGGTGATTTTTTAGATTCGGTCCGTATCACCTTAAATAAAAAGAAGGATCAATCTGAATTCTTGGACCTGGATTGGATGTCTGAACAAACATTCCATTTTATACCTACGAGGAATATTGATCAGGATTTTTTAAGATCAGTACCGGACATATGCGGAATTGCCTTTGTTCGACATTCCTATTTCGATATGGGTATTCTTATCGCTCATGAAGGTGTGTTAATAGACCGTTCTAACCTGGTCCATGCTTCATCAGAGTTGAACTATACCGGAATGGTAGATTTCTTAGAATATTTAAATAACAATGGCGGTCCAAGGTTTGATGGCGTCATGATATATCAGTTCACACCGGCACCTATCATATTAATGAAATAGCATATTTATTCCAGAATTATTAGAATTATACTATGAAGATTCAACTAAATAGATATCTTATTTGTTTTATTTATGTATCGAATATCTTTCTTTCTTATTTATTTGCTGGAATTAGCGGAAAATTGACCGGTTTAGTGGTTGATGATGAAACTGGAGATCCTCTTATTGGAGTGAATGTTCAGCTACTTGGAACTGAAAAAGGGGCCGCCACGAATGAAAATGGTCGATATACCATACTTGATATATCTCCAGGGATCTATGATGTATCAGCCTCATCGATTGGTTACAAAAAGATAATAGTAAAGGATGTCCGTTTCCGGATCGATCAGACATCCAATGTAGATTTCAGTTTACAGAAAGAGGTCATCGAAGGGGAGGCTGTTACCGTAATAGCTGCGCGGGATATCATTAGGCAAGATGTTGCAACAAGTGTTTTTTCTATTTCATCTGATGAAATAGATCAATTACCTCTATCAAGTGTGGAAGATGTAGTTGAGCTTCAGGCAGGCATTGAAGATGGTCTCGTTATACGTGGTGGAGGCAGCGATGAATTATTGTTTCAAGTTGATGGCTTAACAATGAGAGATCCTAGAACCAATGCGCCAATATCTAGGGTTGCACTGAGCGCGATACAAGAGCTTTCTGTTGAGCGTGGAGGGTTCAATGCTGAATATGGGCAGGTACGCTCTGGATTGATCAATGTTATAACTCGGGAAGGGTCCGATGAAAAATATCATGGATCTTTCACCATCCGCTATGGACCTCCACAGCCAAAATATTCTGGAATATCCCCATTTGACAAAAACAGTATGTGGTTGAGACCTTATCTAGATAATGAGGTTTGCTGGAATGGAACCGAAAATGGTACCTGGGACTATTTTACCCAAAAGCAATACCCAAAATTTGAAGGCTGGAATATTGTATCAGATCGGCTCTTGACCGATAGCGATCCAAGTAACGATCTGACCCCATCAGCTGCCCAAAAAGTATTTTTATGGGAACACCAAAAAGTAGCTATGACCAATGAACCAGATTATAATATAGATATGGGATTTGGTGGCCCAGTACCTCTCTTTAGTGAAAGACTTGGTTCTCTTCGTTTTTTCTCTTCCTACAGAAAAGATCGGGAAATGTTATTGGTACCATTATCCCATGATGATTATGTGGATGAGGATTGGCTGATCAATATTGTTTCAGATCTTTCCCCCTCTACAAAATTAAAGGCAACATTCTCAACAGGTAACAGTAAGAATATTGCGGTAAATGGCACACAGCAGATCAATAGTACACACTATCTTCATTCCCCTTGGCAGATCGCAAACAACATTGATCGCTTACCAGCCAGATTATTCTCTAATTCTTGGTACAGTGTTGCAAATCTTGCGCATCGAACTTGGTCAGTGAATCTTAATCGTACACTGTCATCAAAGAGTTATCTTCATATTGGACTGGAATCAGTATCCAGGGAATATGAAACAGGACCGATCGGTGCAAGGGACGTTGATACTCAATATGAGATCGTTGATGGATATTTTGTTGATGAGGCACCATTCGGATTCAGCCCACTTCCGGATGTAGGGATCACGGGAATGTTCTTTGGGGGTCACACAAGTACTACGAGAGATTCCAGTCTCATTACATCCTTTACACTGAGTGCGGATTATTCAAACCAGTTCTCATCCAACCAGCTGGTCAAGATCGGTAGCGAGCTGGTCTATCATGATCTAAACCTTGACTATGGTGTGGTGAATCTGGTATTCCCGGAAAGTAATAATTATGTTCGTATGAAGAAGTCTCCGATACGTGGTGCTCTCTATCTTCAAGACAAGATAGAATTGAAAGGTTACATAGTGAATATTGGTTTGAGACTTGATTATAATAATGCCAATACGCACTGGCAGTTCCTGGAACCATTTTCAAAGGAATGGAAAGAGTATAATTCTACATTATTCGATCCAGACAGCAATTATACGAGCCAACAGGCGAACGACCAGTTATCATTGAGTCCTAGGTTAGCGATCTCACATCCAATATCGTCCACATCTAAATTATTTTTCAATTATGGCCACTTCAAGCAGCTACCTACGTATGAACAGATGTTCCGATTGGGCAGAAATACGGGCGGTGCAATGAGAAATTATGGTAATCCTGAATTGCAAATGGCACAAACTATCTCCTATGAGCTTGGATTTGATAAATCATTCAAGGATGAATATTTATTACAGTTGGCAGGGTATTATCATGATATTGTGAACCAGCTTGAGTTCACGACATTCTATAGCGCAGATGGTAGTGTGATCTTTGATCTTGCCAGTAATAATAGCTATGAAGATATACGAGGTTTTGAATTGACCATGAGAAGATCAAGGGGAAAATGGTGGTCAGGATTCTTTAATTATACATATCAGGTCAAATCTGCGGGTCGGTTTGGAAAATCACAGATCTATGAGAACCCTTCCGATCAAAGGGAGTATGATAAGAATACCCGCGAACTATACCAATGGAAACCTATCCCACAGCCATTTGCGAGAGCCAGTTTAACATTTTTTACACCTAATGATTATGGACCTAATATCATTGGTCTCCAGCCTCTTGCAGATTGGTTTATGAGTGTTCTGTATGTGTGGAGGCAAGGATACTATTCTTATGCGCACCATATTTATCCAGGGGTATCTGAAAATTTTCCTATTCTTCTCCAGTACAAAGACTATAATGACGTTTCATTGAGGATTCACCGTGATCTTAACCTTGGACCTATAAAAATAGGCGTATTTGCAGAAATAAATAATCTATTCAATACCAAAAGATTATCACTGGCGGGTTTTTACGATTATGATGACAGGTTGGCATATTTTCAATCTTTGCATCTACCAGAAAGCAGTGCCTATAATAATATTCCTGGTGATGACCGTGTGGGCGAGTTTCGTGATTCAGATATAGACTACCAGCCAATCGTCCAGGTCTCATTCACAAGTGAAATGACTGAATCCAATATTCACTCAGAAGCGATCTATTTTGAGTCGTCCACAGATAGTTACAAGCGATATGTGGAAGGTTCCTGGCAGGATGTTTCGAGCTCAGAGATGGATAACATCATCTCTGAAAAGGCATATATTGATATGCCAAACCAAACATCATTTAACTTTTTGAATCCACGACATGTTTTCATCGGTCTAAGAATATCACGTGATTTCTAATTCTAAAGCACTAATTCTTGTTGTCCTATTTCTTGCATATGCCGATGCACAACCGGCTGGTCAAAAAGTTAAATGGATGCGTGTTGGGAATCTGAGAAGCTGGTTCTCCAATTTAGGGTCAGAGCTGGAAGCAGGGCGCACAGGGAATGATCTTCAGCAGCAGGATGGACTCATGTGGCCTGCACAATACCGGTATCAGGATTGTGTGGCGGCCAAATCCATGTGGATCGGGACAACAAATTATGATGATCCGGTCTATGGGATCACGTTTCCCTATAAAGTTGTTGCTGTTGGAACCAGGGGTGCTGATTACCTGAATGAGATAATGCCTGTTGAATGGAAGATGGTCGGAAAGTTTGACCATCCTCTGGTTGTGGTGGATGGTGATATTTCTACTGATAATTTCTACGATGATATTGTTGATGAGGTAGACCCAGATCTGTTCTGTGATCGAATGATCGTAAATAGATTGATAACGTCCCTTGGTATTTCAATCGATCGTCGTATTTACGCTTTTTCCCAACAGAACCATGACAATTTTTTCATCTATGATTACACATTCAAGAATACAGGAATGATCAATCTAAATGGTGATGTAATAGAGCGAACATTAACGGATGTTGTTTTTCATCTTCAGTATCGCTACGCGATAGGCCATGAAGCTTTTAGGAATGGTTGGGCCGCTTCCAATAATATCAATTGGGGAAGAAATATCGTGAACCATGTTATCGGTCCTCATTTGCCAAATGATGAGTCCGGCTCAGAAATCAGAGCACAATATTCCTGGTATGGTCCACACTCTCAGGCCCCAGTTGATTGGGAAGGAGACTGGGGCTGTCCCAATTATACAAAAGGTGGTGCGCTTGGGGCACCGCAATACGTGGGCACTGTCGTGCTCCATGCAGACACTGGTCCTCAAATTAAAACGAATGATATGATGCAGCCATTCACAACAAAATTCTTGGGAAATGATACAGAGAACGAATCCTTCAATCAGTATAACTCGGTTGTCATGGAACGCTATTATGAGCGTATATCAGCGGGTCATCCGGCCGAGACCCATGCGCAGACAGTTGGAAATGGCTATGCAGATACATGGGGGGGTGATGCTGGAGGCTTTGCACAGGCACACGGCTTTGGCCCATACGATTTAGAGTATGGGGATAGTATACGGATAGTAATCGCTGAAGGCGTTAATGGCATTAATAGAATAAAAAGTATAGAGGTTGGCGATAATTGGTTCAATCATGATGGTTCAAGTACGTTACCTCTCCCCTCATCTGGTACAACAACCGATGCGGACGAGTATAAGATGAAATGGGTCCAGACCGGTGTCGATTCATTACTGTCGACCTTTGGGATGGCGGTCAATATGTTCAATGATAATTATAATATTAATCACCCACCATCGCCTCCTAAGCTGTTCGAAGTAAAATCAGGAGGAGACAGGATCATTTTATCTTGGGAAGGTGATGATGCAGAATCTCATCCATACTTTGATGGATACGCTATCTATAGGAGCATTTCTAAATCTGATACGACGTATGAAAAAATATTCGAGTGTAACAGATCTGATCTGGTCAATCGGTATGAAGATATGTCAGCGCTTCGTGGTTTTGACTATTATTATTATATAGTAAGTAAGGATGATGGAACCCAGAACCAGGTAAAACCAGGAGTCCCTCTTTTGTCCAGTAAATTTTATACGATGACAAATAAACCCGCATATTTAAGGCGCCCTGCGGGTGCTGAGCTAAAAGAAATTCGGGTAGTGCCAAATCCATTTCATTTAAAATCGAGATCGATTCAGTTTGGGGTGGATGCACCCGATAGAATAGCATTCTATGGTCTCCCCCCTGAATGTACGATACGAATTTTCACTGAAAGAGGTGATCTTGTTGATGTCATAGAACATGTGGATGGTAGTGGGGATGAATTGTGGAACTCAATGACATCATCAAGGCAAATGATCGTTAGCGGTCTATATATAGCTCATTTTGAAACGCCAACTGGTGAGGCAGCTATAAAAAAATTCACTATTGTAAGATGAATATGCATCAAAAAGGGGCTCAATACGTCCGTCTGATCTTTTTTTTCTTCCTTTTTTCAGGATGTGATTCTTTGTTTAATGAATATGAAAAGGTTGATTATGATATAAGTGAGATCGATCACCAGGCATGTGATCTATTCTTTTTTGTGGATCCTTTGGGATCTATCACGACCCATTCTTTAGAGGATACAAGTTTTACTCTCATGGACAGCTTGTATGCTTTCGTTTTGGGTGATTCATCGAATGTATTGGGTGTAAATAATATTGGTCCTATCTCTATCGTAATGACCGCGGATACGTGTTATTTCCCATTCCATGTTGAACAGGGTTCAGACTCCATTTTTTTCTTTGGAGATGCTTCTATCGATATGTCCATCTTTGATTCCGTTGGAGATCAGATAAACATACTTAATCATACATCCAGTCTGGAGAATATTGCTGGCTGTCATCTTGTGCGAACACGTAGTGTATTTAGTGCGGACCCTGGATATTATGTACTTCGTTTCATAGCCCTCGAACAAAAAGATTTTAGAGGGATCGTCCTTAATTCGAATATATCCCCAGAGGCTGATTTTCTTGCTTCATCCACGATAGGAATAGATTCCCTTTACGTGACATTCAGTGATGCTTCGGTTAATGGTACCTATTCAATTTCTGACTGGAGATGGGATTTCGGGGATGGTTCCACTGACAGTTCACGTTTCTTAGCTAACCCTACGCATGTTTATTCAAGCTCAGATACATTTACTGTCTCATTAATGGTTTCGGATGGTGTGCTCTCTCATACTGAAGAAAAAATAGATTATATTAAGGTCTCGTCATCTAATGAATAGATCAAGAATAAAAAGATTTGTTTTTCTAATGATATTATTACCTGGAATGATCATTGGATCAGAGAACAGGAAGATCGCTCAAACCGGTTTTCAATTTCTAAGCGTGATCCCTGATGCTGTAGGAGCGAGTCTTGCTGGTGCAATGACAGCACTGAATACTGGTTCTAGGGGCCTATTTTACAATCCTGCGGGAATGGCAACTCAACTTCGCCGGATCGATGTATCCGTTACTGATCTTGACTGGATCGCTGGGATAAAACATACGGGCATTACCTTGTCAGTACGGCCTTCAAATGGGAAATATGGTGTTATAGGTATGAGTGTTCAAAATGTGAATTATGGTGATTTACAGGGAACAATGGTATGGGATAACGAATTAGGATATATCGATACTGAAGTTTTTAGGCCGACAGCATTATCCTTAGGGCTTGGTTATTCCAAGGTATTGAATGATCAGTTGTCGATTGGAGGGCAGGTCAAATCAGCGCACCAATATTTGGGTCGGAATGTGGTCCTTCAGACCGATACCAGTTCGACTCTGGAGAATAGTTCGGCATCTGCAATTGCTTTTGATTTCGGAACCATTTTTTCCACAGGGTGGAAAGGGTTCACCTTTGGTATGTCCGTCCGAAATTTTTCCGAAGAGATCGAATATTTCGATGAAAGTTTCCAGTTACCCCTGACATTTGTACTCGGGGCATCAATAAACGTAATGGAGGTTTTTTCGTTCGATGGAAGGTACCAAGACCTGCACCTATCTGTTGATGCATCCCATCCGCGTTCATTTGATGAGCAGTTTGGTGTTGGACTGGATTATGTCATCTTAGACCTCATCCATTTTCGGTTAGGTTATTTAGGTAATTATGATCAGCGAGGGATGGCAGGCGGGTTTGGAATTGAAAAATCGATAAAAGGTATACATGTTTCAATGAATTATGCTTATACACCATTTGGGGTCTTTGATTCTGTGCAGCATTTAAATCTTAATATCGGGTTGGATTGATGTTTCGTCTTTTCTATTTATGCCTTCCCTTTTTTATTTTTATCCTAAGCTGCGAAGAGTATGCAAATACTGAATCAATTTGGCCTCCCCTTGGATCTACTCAAGAAAAACCTGTTATTCTAAGTGTGTCGCCACCAGCGGACAGTGCATTCGCAGGCTATTCAACTGTAACGATCCATGGCGAGAATTTTTCCTCGGATAGTGGCGGGAATGCGGTGTATATGGGAGGGGTAAGGGTCGAACTTGAGTCAGAGTCCTCTAATGAGATCGCTCTGGTTGCACCTGATGTGGCTGGGGATACTATTGTGATAAAAGTCACCGTCGATGGATCCTTGGATATTGCAAGCTATACCTATCGATTGCAAACCCTTAGCGAAGAGTATGGAGGGTTTACGAATGCGGATAAGGTCAGGTCCATTGCGATGGATATGGAAGAAAATCTGTATACCATGATGTCTGATAGGACCGTAAGGAAAATTCAACCCAATGGAGATTGGATCGAATTCGGAACAACCACATTTCCTGTAGCCTCTGAAATGCGTATCGGGCCTAATGGTTATCTATATTTACAAAAGATCAGCCAAAGGGTGTTGTTTCGGATACCACCGGTTGGGGGTGAGGTTGAAGAGTTTGCCAGTTTTCCGAATACAATGGGAGGAGAGAACCTTAAGCTCAATTCTTTTGATTTTGACGTGAATGGCAATATTTATCTAGGAGGACTTGGTGGTGGATTGGTCTTATTAAGACCGGATGGTACGATCGAAGGAGTAGGTGACCATGTAGGTTTTGCAATAAAATCTGTCCGCATTTATAATGATTATGTATATGTGGCTGGTGAGGACGGTATCTACCGTAATCAGATCCAGAATGATGGACTTCTGTCTGCCAAAGAACTTATTTTTGATTGGGATAATGCTGGGACCTATTCCAGCTCAAAGGTCAAATCAATAACCTTTTCTGAGACAGGACAATTATTTATTGGTACCGATAATTCAAACGATTCGATCGATCCAATATTGATATTATCTGATGAGAGTGTTCTGGAGCCATTGTATCCAGGACAATTGTTACAGCCCGCACATCATTTATTATGGGGGAACGATATCTATATGTATGTGAACAGGTATAAATCCAGCAATGATGAGATACGTAGAGTGATAAAGGTCAATATGCTAAAGAATGGCGCACCCTATCATGGAAGACAGTAATAATCAATATTTTCTTTTGGGCCATGGATATGATTTCAGATATGTATGACCGTTTAAATCTTGTTATTTTATAGAGATTACTTTAGTTTAAATCGGCGTGACACTGACCAATAATTATTGTTCTACTTTTATTGATCAGTGTTCTAATAATAAAAGGAGATAGTATGAAACAAGTAGTTAATATAGTTCGTTACTTTACGTTAATGCTGACCGTTTCAGTATTTTTGACCGCACAAACCACAGTTCTTTCCTTTGATGGTATGGCTGAGAGTTTCGTCACAGGATCTGGTGGCGCAGGCAACGTGATGTTGCTTGAGGATGAATATGGGGATTTCGTGGAAGGTGAAGGGAGCATGCGTGTGGAGGTCCAGCTAACTGACATGGTCAGCTGGGGTACCTGGACAGACATAAGTATGGAATTAGGTGAAACAGCGAGCTTGGCGGGTTACTCGGAAATGAGATTCAAAATGAAGATCTTAAGAGAGCCCGTATCGAACGCAAGATCGATGCAGTTCACCTGCGATATCTTTGAATCAGATGGTGATATGTTCAGATACCCTGAGGATATAGATATATTCTATAGTGTCCATACCACCGGCGATGATGCAGAATGGTTCGAGGTTGTGATACCATTTGGTAACCTTGCGGTGCCTGGATGGCTAACCAATCCTGATGGGAATTGGGATGCGAACATGACGAAATTCGCTTTGGGTGTGCACGCTGACAGCACAGCCTTCTGGAATGCGAATCCTTCGGACACGGTCATCTTTCTGATCGATGACCTGCATCTATCAAACCCAGAATTGGTAGGCAATGTATTGAGCATGGAAGAAGATGCTGGTAGTTGGGTTACCGCGCAGGCGCATGATCAAACTGTTATTACCATAGAAAATAGTTTTGAATTCTTTACTGAAGGCGATGGAAGCATGATGTTCAGTGTCGCCATAGATACTCCATTCTATGTCTGGGGAACCTGGACAGATATTGGATATGCTTTTACAGATGCAATGAGCCTGGGTGATGCCACAGAAATGAGATTCGATCTGAAAGTACATGACCTGGCCATGAGGAAAAATATGATCATGACCGTTGATATTGTGGACACGGAGGGTGAGCTATTCCGCTGGGGCGGAGATGCTGAACGCCCTGGTCACTATGGTGTCTTCAATCATATTGATATTGGATATAATGAGTGGGAACAGATTGTGATTCCTTTGGCAGATATGTTCACCCCGGCGTGGGCAGGAACTATCAATGGTGAAATTGATAGTATCGCTACTTGGAAGTTTGGTGTGCACGCGCGCCAGGAATCCAATATAGTGGGTGAGGATACAGTTTCAGCTGCCGTTAAGGATACGGTCGGTTTTTATATGGATAATGTAAGGCTGTCCAAACCAAGCTATAATGCTACAACAGCTATTGATGATCAAGGTGGTATCGTTCCTGGTAAGTATGAGCTGTCTCAGAATTATCCGAATCCTTTTAACCCTGTGACAATGATAGAGTATTCAATACCGATGGATGAGAGAGTCAGTCTTTCTATCTATAATATCCAGGGCCAATTGGTAAGAACACTTGTGAATGAGTCCATGAATGCTGGTACACACCAGTTCTATTGGAATGGTACCAACTCGCTTGGCAAAAGTCTTGGGAGTGGTATATATATTTACAATGTGACCACTCCAAGTAATTCTATCTCCAAGAGGATGGTCTTGCTTAAATAAAATGGTGATCTTTCTGGAAAAAAGGGCCCACTTGGGCCCTTTTTTTGTTACTCTCTGGATAGTAATAATAGGTCTTCTGCTGTTTACCGGGCCAGTCCATGGTCAGCGTGTTGTAGGCTACTATCCCCAATGGATCCAGGATACATTCTCGGCGAACCAGATCGATCATTCTGTTATTACCCATGTCATCCATGCGTTCGCCTGGCCAGATGACCAAGGGAACATAAGTACCTATTCGAACATGTTAGATACAGATATCAATGCCTCAGTGCATTCAGAGGGTGCTTCCATATTATTGGCATTTGGAGGATGGGGTAATTGCGATGGATTTCCAGGAATGGTCTCATCGGCTACATCTCGGGAGAATTTCATTGATGGTCTGATAGAGATAATTGAGGAATATGATTATGATGGTATCGATCTGGACTGGGAATTTCCCAGCACCACTTCAGAAACGAACAACCTAACCCTGCTCGTACAGGAGATCCGATCAGCTTTCAATGATTTGAATCCAGATCTAATGATAACAATGGCAGTGGGAACAAGCAATTGGAGCGGCCAGCATTTTGATTATGAGAGCCTGGTAGATTACATTGATTGGTTCAGTATGATGGGTTATGATTTTCATGGAAATTGGACCAGCCATGCAGGACATAATGCCCCATTATATGCTTCACCCCCTGGTGATCCCGAGGGATCCGTTCATACGGGTATGAACTATCTATTGAATACAAGGGACATACCCCCTGAGAAATTGAACTTAGGGGTACCATTCTATGGGAAAAGATTTAATGCCAGTGTCATAAATGGTGGCTTCAGCGGAGACGTATTGGACCTGAGATACACCCAGATTGTGGATCTTATCAATGCGGGTCTGGAGTATCATTGGGATGATGATGCTTATTGTCCATACCTGCAAAATGGGAGCCATACACAGTTGGTAACATTTGATGACCCTGTCTCTATACAGGAAAAATCTGAGTATGCAATACAAAGAGGCCTTGGTGGAATGATGATCTGGGCCTTGGGATATGATCTATATGGAGATTCGCAAGAATTAGTTGAAAGTATAGGACAACATTTTCTCTATACGCGGCCGTCTACAGGGTCATTTACCCCGGATGTTATGACCGTATCCGATGGATACCCCAACCCCTTCAATAATAGAATATCAATATCTGTGCACAATCCTAAAGGAGATCAGCTTGCTGCTTATATCTATTCTATCAGTGGGCAATTGATCAGTTCAGTCAGTTCAGGGTATTTTAGAAAAGGTCATAATACATATTGGTGGAATGGAAAAAATGATCTTGGCAATGATGTGGGTAGCGGTATCTATATTTTTTCAGTATCATCTGAAAAGGACCTCAAAACGAAAAAGATGGTTCTATTGAAGTAATGGGGTAGTTACGTAAACAATATTTCTTTCGACCCAGTTTTCTGATAGTTGCCTATATTTATGAAACTAAAATATTGATATTTATGATCAGGCAAGCTACCAATGATAAAAAACTAATGGATCTAAATATAAGATCGGTCATTCTTTTTATCATTATCCTGTCTTATAGAGGTTGGTGCCAGACCATCCTAATTAATGAATTCATGTCATCTAATGTTTTGACCATCCCGGATGAGGATAATGATTATGAGGATTGGATCGAGCTTTATAATCCATCTGAACAAATGATCAGTCTGGAGAACTTTGGTTTATCAGATGATGAGGATGAGCCATTAAAATGGCAGTTTCCTGGTGTTTATGTTGCGCCTCACTCCCACATGGTCATCTTTGCTTCGGGCAAGGATCGCCATTCATTTAGTGTGTATGATGCTCCATACTGGGATACCGTAGTGCTCTGGGGTCATAACTGGCACTATTATGATCAGAACACGGACCCGCCAGACGGATGGAGGGAGATCGATTTTGATGATTCATCCTGGCAGATCGGACCCAGTGGTTTTGGCTATGGTGATGATGATGATGCGACGATCGTCGATCAAACGATCGCTCTTCAGATCCGAACGGTATTTAACATAACCAGTACGGAGAATATATCCCATTTACTGTTCCATATAGATTACGATGATGCCTTTGTTGCATACTTGAATGGTAATGAGATTGCCCGCTCCAATATTGGTACACCTGGGATCGTGCCGGAGTATGATCAGACCGCGGATACATATCTTGAAGCACAGATATATCAGGGAGGACTCCCTCAATTTTTCCCAATAGATGATCCTGCATCATTGCTGGTAGAAGGACAGAATGTGCTTGCTGTCCAGGGCCACAATTATGCTCTGAGTTCATCGGATCTTACCCTGATACCTTTTCTCACCATAGGTATGATGGAACACACAGATGAACCATCCAGTATTGATTCAATGGTCGCTGAGTCGTTTGGGAACCTGCACACTAACTTCAAGATCAGTGCTGAAGGTGAACCAGTGATATTATATGATACATCAGCGGTGACCATTGACTCTATAGGGCCCGTATCCCTTCTTGCAGATATCTCCTTTGGTCGTGATATGGATGGCACTGACCCTTGGGTATATTACAGTGAACCAACACCTGGATCGACCAATAATGAAACAGATGGTTCTATGGAATTCTCAGATTCTGTCCATTTTTCTCATACTGCCGGATATTATTCTGGCTCGATCAGTGTATCCCTAACAGTGGAAGATCCTGTCCCTACGATTTATTTTTCTTTGAATGGTGGAGATCCTACCATGGATTCATCAGTATATGTCTCACCCATTATTATTGATTCAACTACTGTGATCAGAGCACGATCTTACGCTCCTGGTCATTTACCGGGGAGAACGATAACAAACACGTACCTCATCGATGAGAACGTGACCATGCCTGTTTTATCCATTTCCACATCACCATCGAATCTTTGGGACTGGGAAACCGGGATCTATGTTTCTGGGCCAAATGCAAGCCCTGATTACCCACACTTTGGAGCAAACTATTGGCAGGATTGGGAAAAACCCGCACACCTCGAATTCTTTGAAGAAAGTGGGCAAAAGGTCATTGGTCAGGATATAGGTATTAAGATCCAGGGGGGATACAGCAGGGTTTGGCCCCAAAAATGCTTTTCACTCTTTGCCAGAGGTGATTATGGAAAAAATTCATTCGAACACCAAGTATTCCCTGACCTGGAGATCGAAGAATTCAGTGCGTTCATTTTAAGGAACAGTGGATCGGAGTGGTCCATGACCATGATCCGTGATGCAATGATGCAGGCTCTGATCAGTGAACATACATCATTGGATATAATGTCCTGGAGACCAGCGATCGTTTTTCTGAATGGAGTCTATTGGGGAATGTTGAACATTAGAGAAAAGCAGAATGAAGATTATCTCTCTGATCACCATGGCGTGGACCCGGATGAAGTTGATATTTTAGAAGGCAATGCTTCCATCATTGAGGGTGAAAATGTTCACTATAATGACCTTTTAGATTATATCGATACTCATTCTCTTTCTGATCCTGAACATTATGATCATGTGAGAACACAAATGGATATAGATAATTACATCGATTATCAGATCGCTGAGATCTATTTTGCAAATACGGATTGGCCCGGAAATAATATAAAATACTGGCGCCAAAGAACAGATACTGGCAAATGGAGATGGATGGTTTTTGACACAGATTTTGGATTTGGTTATTTCTCCAATGCGCAGGTGAATAGTAATACATTGGCCATGGCCACAGATCCATCGGGTCCAGGATGGCCTAATCCACCTTGGTCTACCTGGCTCATCAGAGAATTATTATTGAGTGAGGAATTCAAGATAGATTTTATCCGGAGATTTGCGGACCATTTGAATATTCCTTTCCATCCAGACAGGGTTTCAGATATGATCCTATCTATGCATGATATATTAGACCCGGAAATGCCGAGGACCATAGACCGGTGGAAGGATGAGCCAGCCGATTTTGATCGGTCCTATGGATCTTATGAGGATTGGCTATCAACTTATGAGGTTCTCTTTGAGTTTGCCCAAGATCGACCCTATTATGTGCGCCAACATATTGAACAGAAATTTGATCTGAATGGTCATACACAGCTTAATATCATGGTTGTTCCAACAGGAAGTGGCAAGGTAAAAGTGAACCGCATTGTTATTCCTGATGATGAATGGGAGGGTCATTATTTCTATGATATACCTATCAAGCTCACAGCAATCCCAGAACCGGGGTACCGTTTCACACAATGGTCCGGTGAATCTGAGAGCGCTGAAACATCTATAGACCTTATCTTTTTAGGAGATGACCCACCATTGAGCAGTCATAATATCTCCGCGAATTTTGAGGTCGCACAAGCCGATACCACAAGGATCGTGATCAATGAGATCAACTATAGATCATCCGATGATTTCGATCCTGGGGACTGGGTTGAGATCTATAATCATAATGATGTAAGCATTGGCCTGAGTGGGTGGCAGTTCATGGATTCTGAGGAACACATCTTTATTATACCGAATGGCCTTACTCTTGGTCCCTTTGGCCATTTGGTCCTTTGTCGGGACATTGGTTCTTTTTCAGATCATTTCCCATATGTGGAAAATGTGATCGGGCCACTGGGATTCGGCCTTAGCGGTAGTGGGGAATATATAGGGCTGGCCAATTCGAACGGATCGTTGGTAGATAGCCTTACATATGGTAATGGCGACCCATGGCCAATAGATCCAAATGGGGGTGGTCATACTCTGGAACTGATCGACCCCGAAATGGATAATGGACTCTGGGAAAGTTGGCGCTCATCCTTGTTGCTGTATGGGTCTCCTGGAAGAGCAAATGATACGACCGGGTTAGCCCTGAAGAATAATATTAGTTTGCCAAAAACCTTTGTTTTGTATCCCAATTTCCCCAACCCATTCAATCCAAGAACATATATCAGATATGAGATCCCCAGAC
>CEVQ01039367.1_pt1 | contig 15934 bp, 17 predicted proteins | sample 356551 | NCBI WGS metagenome assembly CEVQ01 (sample SAMEA2623756, study PRJEB7988) | marine metagenome | biome: marine biome (ENVO:00000447); feature: mesopelagic zone (ENVO:00000213); material: "saline water (ENVO:00002010), including plankton (ENVO:xxxxxxxx)" | depth 250 m | reverse complement strand
TGTACTATTGCTTCTGCATTCTTACATACTTCCATTAAGTGACCTCCACCACCAAAATGATCTAAATGAATATGAGTAGGAATGATATAAGAAACGTCGTCTGGACTTATTTTTAAAGTTGAAAGGGCATCTAAAAGGCGAGCATGGCCGCTCGCTGGACCTGTTTCTATAATGCTTATTTTCTCGTCAATTACTATGTAAATTGAAATGAATTCTTTCAACCCATTTGCTTCTAAATCGAACCAGAAAATGGAATCGTCTTGTTGATGTAATTCCATAATAATAACGTAATGAACATACTTCTTAAACCCACGTGCTAATAGCAGGTCCCGTTGGTAATGAAATTTGTAATTGTAACTGGCGGTGTTTTATCCGGATTAGGGAAGGGTGTAACTTCCTCATCCTCAGGACTTTTGCTACAGAGAGCGGGTTTTTCAGTGACTGCAGTTAAGATTGATCCTTATCTAAACATAGATGCGGGAACTATGAATCCATATGAACATGGTGAAGTTTTCGTAATGAGTGATGGGGCAGAAGTTGATTTGGATTTGGGCAATTATGAAAGATTTCTTGGAGCTGACTTAAAATCGAAACATAACATAACCACAGGTAAAGTATACAAATCTGTTATTGAAAAAGAACGTAGGGGAGATTATCTTGGACAGACTGTGCAGATTATACCACATATAGTAAATGAAATTGTAGGAGAGATAGAGAGTGCGGCAGAAGAGGCTGGAGCTGAAATTTGTATTGTTGAATTAGGTGGTACTGTTGGCGATATAGAATCTATGCCTTTCTTAGAATCTGTAAGACAGCTAACTAGAAAGTGGGGAAGAGATAATGTAATGACGATTCATACAACGCTCGTTCCTGTTGTTGGTGTTGTTGGAGAACAGAAAACTAAACCGACACAACACTCGATTAAAGAATTACAAAGTTTAGGTATAAGACCGGATGTTGTGGTAGCACGTAGTACGGATAAACTTGAAGAAGATATAGCAGGTAAAATTGCATTTTTCGCAGATATACCAAAAGAAGCTGTAATTTCTGCACCTGATGCTGATTCGATTTATCATGTTCCTATGATGTTTGTTAAACAGAAATTGCCTGAAATAATTATGAAACGCCTCAAGCTGAAGAAAAAGAAACCTGAAATGAAAGAATGGATGGATTTCGCTAATCGTGTGAATGAAGGAAGTAATGAAGTTGAAATAGCGATAATTGGAAAATACACACATCTGAAAGATTCATATATATCTCATGAAGAGACTTTACGATATGCAGGAGCCCTTAGAGATTGTAAAGTTAAGATAAGATGGATTGAAGCTCCGAATATAGAAGAATGTGGAAATACTAAAGAGTTGGAAGGAGTTGATGCCGTCTTAGTTCCTGGTGGTTTTGGTAGCCGTGGGTCGGAAGGAAAAATAATGGCAGCTAATTGGGCTAGAGAGAATGGTGTACCTTATTTGGGCGTCTGTTTTGGATTTCAATTAGCAATTGTTGAATTTGTAAGAAATGTTTTAGGTATGAAGGGGGCAAATTCTACTGAACTAAATAAGAAAACAAAATATCCAGTAATTACCCTTCTTCCGGAGCAGGAAAATGTAAAAGAAATGGGTGCGACAATGAGATTGGGCGATCATCCAGTCAATGTAAAAGATGGTAAAGCCAGAGATCTTTACGGTTCTAAAAAGATAGAAGAGCGGCATAGGCATAGATTTGAAGTGAACCCAGATATGATTGAAAAAATAGAAGAAGCGGGTATGAAATTTACAGGAAGGAATCCGTCGGGGAGAAGAATGGAAATATGCGAATTAGATGGGCACCCTTATTTTGTTGCATCGCAATTCCATCCTGAATTTAAATCGAGGCCGGATGCACCATCCCCATTACATTTAGGCCTAGTTGAAGCAGCAATTAGGAATAAAAAATAGTTTTTAAAAGGTGCAACAGATTTATTAAATCAACTGGAAGATGACATAATATGGTAGACTACCCCGAATACAAGTCAGAAGGAGCTGTTGAACGCTTCATGAAAAGAATAAATAAGTTTGGAATGGGCAGTATTTTTAGTCTTTCATTACTGATTCTTGGATTTGCGCTTTCAGTGTATGGATTGTGGAAAGACAACGATGGATACGTGGGCTATGATGACCACATATTCCTAGGAATGATGATGATTCTTATGTCGATAACGACTGCTGCAGTAATGAAACTACGCTAATTAATCTTAAGAAATAGAGATTAAATCTGTTTGAGATAACGTGACTTCTTGTTCGCCATCAGTTAGGTAGAGAGAATAAATAATTGAATAACTACTTGTATCGTCTTCTGAAGGAATGATATCCTTAAGTGAGAGAGACAATGCATATCCGTTTTCAATGAAAAAGAATTCGAATTCGTTGGCTGAATTTACAAAAGACGATGTAATCTGCGTAATATTAGATTCTTGCGTATTGTTAGAAGAGATATTGGATTCATCTATGGCCCAATCTAAATGGTTTGGGAAATGATCTATGACCATACTAATCATTGGTGTTAAATCGTGATTTTCTCCTTGTTTTTGTCCTAAAGTAACTGAATGTGATATAGAAATGCTAACTACCATTACTGTAACGCACATCATTATTCCTGCCATTAACAGTAACTGTCCTTTCTTATCAATCATTCATACCACAACTCCAAGGTTACTTTCCAAATATCACCTTCGATAGTTAGTGTCCTAAAAGCGATACTAACATCACTACTCGGTGAACCGTTATCGACTAAAACTTCTGAAACTGATCCGTGTGTAACAATGAGATTGTAAGATACCGAATCTAACAACCCGGAATTTAGATAATCTTCCAAACTGGAAGTGTCATTATTAGATATCCAATAAACTAAATGAGAAGATTGAGATGTTGATTCTTCCCAATCATCTAAAACTTCTAAAATTTCGAAACCTAAATATTTCAAATTATCAGTATGATAGCTTGATTGATTGTGTGCCGGAAGATTGATGACTGCAACATTTATCACTGAAGTGAATAAAGTGGCCACCAAAATTACTTCCAAAACGTGCATCTGTGCTTTATCTTGCATAATGACCTCAAGTATTAGGCGGTGAAATTATAGAAGTAGTTATGCCCATAATTTCGAATGTGAACCAACCTATAAGAATTAGAAGAGAAGATCTGATGAATCCTGAATATAATTTTCCAGTTGCCATGAAACCACCAGTCATGCCCATACCAACAGCCTGTATCAAAACACTATAGTAAAATGTAGTTGAAATCCATATTTGATTTAAAGAACGTATTTTCAAATTACCAATAGTAAGACTTCCAGTAGATGCTGTCGCAGCTCCAGAAGAAACGATAGCGGGAACAAAGGTAGCAACGAGTACAATAATTATTAAAAGATAGATAACGAATGACATGTAAATAACTGCTAAATAACTTCCTATTTCTTGACCTCTTTCTGTTTCTAGAGCTTTGATTTCCCGTACATCGTAAGAAGCGGCTAAGAGAATATCTGAAATCTTTCCACCGGCCTTGTTTGCTTCGTCGACCATACGAACTGCCCTAGTAACTACAGGCGAACTAACTCTTTCGGAAAACATATTCATAACTTCTCCAAAAGAAACCCCCCATGAAAGTTGCGTAGACATTTTATGAACTTCATCATTTAAGAATCCATATTCACCTTTAGCTAACGTTTCTACAGCGGTGTTCATGCTTAAACCACCTTTCCAGAACTCTGCTAAATCTCTTAAGAAATCGGGGAATTTTGCCTCAATACGTGTCCTCTGCATATCCCTTCTATAAGCGAAATAGCCGTAAGGAAGCATTATGGAAATAACTGCGAAAATAATGTAATCTAAAGCGGAAATTTCGGGATATTCACGAAACCATGCAGCTGGGTCTTTCTCCTCATCGAACGAACTGACTAATGGATCGGCATCTGCAGTTTCATTGCTAGTAAAGATAGATATACCGAATAAAATTTTAGGATTGAGAGTTAATGCCCCATCGTTTGTAACCCAAGGATTATCAAATTGTTTGTCGCCATCACCATCCCTGATTAATGTTTCTTGATCTGAAGCGTGATTAATGGCTGCTACAGCTAGTAGGCCGATAGCAACTAGTAAAGAAAGAATTACAACCACATAAGGTGCGTAATCGACTTTACCTTTACCCACTTCTAACCACTTAACAGCAGCAGAATAATTCATCCAGGATCTTTTGACTCCTGTACGTGGATCTTTCTGTTTCTTTTTTTCTAGAGATGTCATGTTACACCCCTATCTCATCACTTATAGCCCAAAAAATAAAGGAGAAAACGCTTTGAATAAGAGGGAGTCCTCCGAAAACCATAGCGTAAAGATGTTCTTCTTCCAAAGTCATTCCTGAACCGGAAACCCAGAAAGTGATTAGTGCCATAATCATTGCAAATATTGGAAAGGCCACTGCTACAACGACGTAAACTTCTGCATATAGGGCCATTTGATTAATTAAATCTTTGACTGCCACGCGATTTTCTTGAGCATAATATTCGGACCTATTAAGAAAATATAATTTCATATTACCACCAGAAGTGATAGTTCCCACCATACCTTGAATAAATTCTCCAAATTTTTCAGATGGAGATCTCTCAACTGCTGCTTTTAATGTTGAAACTAAATCCTGTCCGACAAAAGTCATATTGTGATATATCCAACCGGCTTCATTGGATAATTCGCCGTAAATATCTACGTTACGAGCTAAAGATTTGAAAATTTTATCAGGTGTAGCGTTCGCAGCAGACATTGCAGCTACGTAACTTGCTGCATAAGGTAGATTCTTATCCATATCACGACCTCTTTGATAACTAGTCATTCCTGGAGAATAATACTGAACAGCAGCAATCATAGATGGAATTATAACTAAGAAAAAGAAACATAATCCGATTTGAATTGGAATTGATAATAGTTGATCGCCAGTTGGAGATGTTAGATTAGGTGCTGCAAGAAGCATCATTAAAGTTAAGGCTGCACAACCTATGAATGTTAGAAAAACTATCATCATAGAAGTAGCTGCATAAGCCATTGGAAGCATTGAAATTCTAGCTTTGACTAAGTCATTGCGGATCCCTATAGCGTCGTTAGTTAAGGGGCGTGCTAGCCAGCCAAAAAGTAAAAGGCTAAAGGATTCGAATCCGCTTAAAGGTTTCTCTAGAGCCAACTATGCCACCAGCTTGGCTCAGGACCTCTAGAAATTCCCTTGGCAAGACTTTTCTTTAAATTTTCCAAGGCAGATACTCGTCTCTTTTCCTCAGAAGAAACAGCCTTTGACTGCTTATCTGGTTTACTGGCTAATTTTTCTATTTGACTTTCGGCCTTGTATCTTTTTCCTATTTCGGAGTTAACATATTTCAACATTCTACGAGCTTCGACTGGATTAAGTGCGGAAACATCCCCTACTGATAATTGTGAAGCCAGTGGATTGAGTTGATCTAACGGTGCGTGTTTGGCTTGTTCCTTTAAGAGAGTAGCTTCATAATTTGTATCTTCTTTCTTTCTACGAGCTATTTCGACTGCCTCGGCTTTGGTCTTTTTCTTGGAATCGGTAATCTTGGAGATTTTTTCTTCTTCTTTCATTCGACGTTTTACTTCGGCATCTCTTTTCTTCTTTAGATTACTTTGAGCTTTTTGAGGGAATTTAGAAACGTCTACTGGCTCTTTGGTGCGCTTCTTGCGGCGTTTTTTAGTTTCTACTTCGCCACCTTCTAAATCAACATAAACGTTTCTCATTACATCTTCTGGATGAACATAATACTCAGCTACTAATTTTGCAAAGTCCTGATAATATCGAATATTTTGTCTATGCGCATATTCAACCACTAATTGTCGGCGTTTAATCTCCTCCATAACTTCAACACGATTCAAATTCGCCTTCATCATAATTTTTTCTAACATGTAAGATTTACCAGAGAAAACATACTCATCAGTTTGACCATCCCAACGAAATACTTCGTTAGTTAGTAATTCACCAGAGTGTGGATCGACGCCTATTATCTCGATTACTTGTTTGACTCTTCGAACTCGCTTCCCACCCACTCTTGTTTGAATCTGAATTGATAACCCATCCAATGCAGGAATTAAAACTCTTGGAATTTCAATAGGTTTGTTTTCCAAACGATGGACTAAACTTTGAACAGAATCTGCGTGGAATGTAGAATAAGTGGTGTGACCTGTAGCCATTGCCTGGAACAGAACGTAAGCTTCAGCACCTCTGATTTCTCCAACCATAATATATTCTGGTCTTTCTCTTAAAGCAGCCCTTAGTAAATCATACATGTCCACTTCACCCTGGGATTTACCAGATGCATCTTTTTCACCTCCGAAACCTTCACGAGTACAACCTGGAATCCAATTTGGATGAGGTAGATTCAATTCTCTTGTTTCTTCTATACTAACAATTTTGTGTTGCCAAGGTAAGAAAAGAGACATAGCATTCAAAGAGGTTGTTTTACCAGATGCCGTACCCCCCACGAAAAGCATACTCATACCATATTGAAAAGCGAGCCACATGAAAGACAGGAGCATTGAATCGTATGTCTTGAATTCAATTAAATCTACAGGCGTAAAAGGCTCATCTCGGAAACGCCGTATAGTAAATGTAGAGCCTTTAGTGGAAACTTCCCTACCTAATGTCATTACAATACGAGACCCATCCATTAAAGTTGCATCTAGCAGAGGTTCTGCTATTGAAATGTGTTTACCGCAACGTTGAGCTAGACGAATAATATATCTTTCTAATTCAACTTCGTCTGTCCAGATAACATTTGTTTTTAATGATTCAAAACGTCTGTGATAAACGAAAATATCAACATTGGGACCATCACAAGAAACATCCTCTATATTTGGATCTTTCATTAGAACATCGACTTTGCCGTAACCTAGTAAATCTCTTTTGATGAAATAGTGGATTTTCGCCCTATTACTCAATCGACTTTTGAGTTTGTAACTATCTAAGATATCATCTACAGCTTTATCTAAAAAGTCTGACTGCTCCATATCGAGAGTTTCAGTATCGATGTTTAGCGCTCTCGTTAAAACGTCCATAACAACTGCTAAATCTTTCTCTTCTTGAGGAGTTACTTTTGGTTCTATAGCGTAATACATTCTAGAATAATCTCGTTTATCAAAAAGAATACGTACGTAAGAGAATGGAGGGGTGACGGGATAAAGATCTAATTCCTCAAAATCCTCACCCAACTCGATATCACTGAGAGCTAAATCTGAGAGTACGCCGGCCTTTGCAGCCTTTTTCTTCTTTCTCTTGTCAGACCAAGACAATGATTCGCTTGCACCTGAACTTGCTCCTGAAGCTTCCATACTTCTTACCTACTTCGAGATTAACTCGATAACCCGTTGTTCGGAGTCATATTTAACTACTATGTGAACAGAATCTGAAGAGACTTTGCCAATTATAGAATCTGCAGGACTGAGATTTAATTGATGTTTTGCGTTAATTTTTAGAAAATTGGTTGATGAAACGAATAATTCATCTGAATTGCCCATTACAGAAAAACCGACCCCTCTATTGTTTAATTTTATAGTTGATTTAACTTCAGAATCAGGATATTCTCTAGCAACTTTTAATACATCCTCTATAGAAGTTAAGAGGATAATTGAAATTCTATCAATTTCTTCTTGTGCGATTGTCTGTTGATGAAATTCTACAATCTGTCCTGATGAATGTGCGACAGAAGTGAGAACAAAAACGCTGAGAACTGTCGTATAGATGAACCCTATCTCTTCTGCTGCATTATCATCTAAGACTAATCGATACATCTACGTCCCTCTCTAATAATCTGAAATCTATTGGATTATCTGAATCTATGTATATTTCATTGCCGAATGGATCTTTTTCAAAATCGAAATAAGATTGATAACCGTAGTATAATGGTGTTTGAAAATCCCCAGATATGTGGAGTCTTAAATGATATATTGAAGTATAGCTTTGAATTGACCCTCCTTGATTTCGGAGTGATACTTCGTAATTACCAGTGCCTATTGCAGAATACCTAGAACCATCGAGATTTAAATCGACAGAGTAAAAGGAAATGGTTCCAGATTCCAAACTACCCAAAGTCAAAGGAGTACTGACAAGATATGGCTGGCTAGACGGTTCTTTTGCTATTGTTGACCCTGATATTAAACTCATAGAATAAACGCCTGCGACTGATTGGTAATTGTAGAACAATTCATCTACTCCGAGTAAAATAAATCCCCCTAATTCCGTACCATTTACATCAGAGATTATACCAGAAGTATCTGAAATGAGGTTTCTTGATAAAGATATTTCATTATCGGAAGTGTTGTATTGTGCTTCTTCTCCGTCTGGATAAAATATAGTAATATTAAATAAATCTAAGTTGCCGTCTAAATCATACACCCGTAAAAAGTCGCTACCGTTAGAAAGGCCTTCAGTATCTAAAACTACAGAGGGGACGGATGTGTAAACGAAGCTAAAGGTTTCTGAGTCTTTTTTGAACGTTACATCACCTGCACTTAAGGAAACTGAAGATATTCTAGAAGCACCTTCTCCTTGAGTAGAGACATCTTCTATATCGTGTTGTAAATTGAGTAGATTATTATAGCAAGTCATGTAATTAGCATAAGCTTCATTACTTTGTAAATTTGGTATACCCCAAGACAATAAAGCGCCTGTAACAACCAGCATTATTCCTAGTATCAAAACAGTACCTATTACGGGCGTAACGGCATCATCATCCAGAGATCTATACTTTCCACTCACGAAAGGCAGTTTGAGTTAAGCGTAATAAACGTTTTCTCGATAGCAAAGAGAACAAAAAAGGTTAGTTTTCCTCCAACCAACGTTCACAGTCAATAGCTGCCATACAGCCCATACCTGCAGCAGTTATTGCTTGACGGTACCGTGTATCGACTACATCACCACAAGCAAATACTCCTTCGACAGAAGTCATTGTGTTTATTTTATTTAAAATATAACCGTGACCATCTACGTCCACTTGATTTTCTAAAAACCCAGTAATCGGTTGATGACCTATAGCTATGAAAGCGCCGTCGAAAGAAAGATTGGAATCTGTATTATCTTTCGTATTTGTTAAGACTGCTCCCGTAAGAATATTGTCTGCGCCAGTCCATGATTTTATGGATGTATTTAATTTCCAATCGATTTTAGGGTTTTCACGCGCTCGTAAAGACATTATTTGTGAAGCTCGTAATCCCTCTCTTCGATGAATAATAGTTACTTTAGATGCGAACCTAGTTAGAAAAGTGGCTTCCTCCATAGCAGAATCTCCGCCACCAATAACTATCACTTCTTTATCCTTAAAAAAAGCTCCATCGCAAGTAGCGCAGGTACTGATTCCTCGACCTTTGTATTGATCTTCATTTTCAGCACCGAGCCATCTTGCTTCGGCCCCTGTTGAAACAATAATTGACTCAGAAAAGAAATCTTCACCCTCTACTGTGACTTTGAAAGGCCTAGATGATAAATCCACAGAAGAAACGTTCTTGTCTACTATTTCTGTTCCAAATTTTTCTGCCTGTTTACGAAAATCAGACATTATCTCTGACCCCATAATTCCTTCAGGATAACCTGGGTAATTTTCAACATCACTTGTAAGCATTAATTGACCGCCGCTAGCATAACCTGCAAAAAGAAGAGGTTTTAGCAAGGCTCTTGAAGTATAAAGTGCGGCAGTATAACCGGCAGGACCTGAGCCAATTATGATGACTTTGTGTACTTGTGACATCAAAAGGAGAGATGGGTGTAACTACAAAAGACTATAGTAACTTTAATGTAAATCTATGTTTCTGGCATTGACGATGAACCCGGTATGCCCGAGAGACATGTTTTTGGGCCTTAACGCATTTTTATCTGCTTTCCAATCCCTTTGTATATTTTCAATGAGTTCGAGCTCTTGCCAACCGTCCAAATGATTGAGGAATTCTAAAACTTGATTAGTTGTTGGTAAATAAGCCATAATTAATCCTCCAGGAACGAGTGATTTTTTGGCCCATGAAACGAAATTCCAAGGTTGAGGGGAATCGAAAAATAAAGCATCGCACTTCAAAGTAGGGGTATCGGAAGTGAATTCTTCATTTACTAAAATAATAGAATCCTTGTAAGGTGATTTTTCTATATTTTTATTTAAAATTTTTAGATGTTTTTTAGATTGTTCGAAAACAGTCAATTTTCCATTAGGAGCTAATGATTGTGCTAGAGCTAGAGTTAATGCTCCGGAACCGCCACCAACTTCAACTATATGTTCTGATGAAGACGCACCTAAACGATAAGATATCCAAGCTATATCTTTTGGAATTATTATCTGAGGGCCTCGTTCGATTAAATCCTCCAAGTCTTGTAAAGTCGGTTTGAGTAACATACAGGTATGATTAGCCAGTTGAAACGATACGCCCTCTTCTTGATTGTGTAAAACGTTAGTTTTGAAACGGCCAATATGTTTCAAATCCGTGAATTCATCATCGAAGTTAACTAAATATTTATGATTGGCTGTGAATAATAATTTTAGATTAGACATGATTATGTAGATAACTGGGTGGAGATTATTTGATTAACGGTTTCTAAAAATTCTAATTCAGAACCGATTGGAATTGTAGCTCCTGAAGCTATAGGATGGCCACCTCCTTGACCATTGAAATTTGATGAAGCATCTCTCATCGCTTCTGCTAAATTCAAACCTTTAGAAACTAGAGATTGTGTGCCTCTTGAAGATATGAAAGTTTTGGCTTTGTCCTTAAAAAGAACTAAAGTTGGTTTACTTTGATCTAAAAATTGACACATAGAAAGGCCGCAAACCGCACCTTTGATTGATGAAATATCTGTGTAAAAATACTGTATTGAAGATAGCGTTTCTAAATTATCATAGGCCTTGTTCATTGAATTCAAAATTAACTTCTGAGAGTCTGATTGATATGTTTTAGATTTTTCGATAGATTTTGAATCGTTGAAACAAACACCAATACCAGTAGAAGTATCGTCGTGATTGCCGCAACTATTCAGAAGATTGCTTAAAGTGGCAACATCGAACTCCATCCTATCTGAATAATATTGATTGGTAAACAAAGAATCAAACTGTTCAGGAGCTGCTCCCTGTTCAATTAATTTAGTTACTATCCATGAACCCAATAAAGAGATTTGAGCATCCGTAAGTTCAGATATCTTAGTTGAACCGTCAATATTAAGGTCTTTCAATACTGAGTCAATCTTAGAAGAATCGCCAGTATAATTCAAAATATAAGGTTCTATTGAATAAGTGAGTGCATCCCTCAAATCGGTACCGTATAGCGATAATGACTCTACAACTTTTATTGAATTATTATCTATAGCTGAATCTACTATTTCTTTGTTGTGACCTTTTAGACCACCTACATTTTGTCTATCACCTATAATGCCTGCGATGGCTAAGGGTGCCAAATCCCAATTTTTTTCATTCATTGAAACAGATATCGTGAAGGCGAGGCTTGCGGCACATGCCTCGTATGTTCCATTTATTCCGATTTTATGTGCATTTAATTCGTAAACATGTGAAGGGACAGTTCCATGACCTAAGTGATGATCCACTACAATAATATCGCCATCCAAATCTGACAATAGTTCTATTTGACCAGACCCTAAATCCGTTATAACTGTGATAAGATTAGATTCTGTTTTCAAAGTATCGATTACGTCTTGATTGAATCCTTTGACATTGGATAAATGAATTTTTTTATTCTCTCTCAAAAGTGATAAAGCCATTATAGCAGAAGAAGATATGCCGTCAGCATCATTATGAGATATTAAACGAATTGGACTATTAGTATCTAAAAGTTTGTTTGCAATTTCTTTGGCTGATTCCCAAATATCCATTTATCCGACTGTTAATTTGGCTGTAGCTAAAGAATATTTCCAATCTGAAGGTAGTACTGAATTATCCTTATAGTAACTAACTAAACGTAGAATTTTTGATTCCGTGAGTTGGAGGGCCCTCTTGTTATGAACGTCTTTTGGATTAGTCTCTAAATGCTCGCCCAAACGCACGGCTTTCCTCATCATATTTGAAAGATCTTCTGGAATTTCTGAATTCAAATTATTTTTTTTCAAAATTCCGTTTATACTTGAATTAGTAGCTAATTTTACGCTTGGAATTCCGTGTGAATCGCGGAGAAGTGCCCCTATTTGAGCTGTAGAAAGACCTTCTTTTGATTTCTCTATAACTAACTTCTCGACATCTTTAGAAGAGATAGGAGACCATGAAGGGTGATTATCTCTTTCCATTGCGTGTGAACCGGAACGTCCTTTTTTTCTAGCGTGTATACGAGCCACTTAATTTCCTCCTACTAAGAAAGATGCGGAGTGAGAGTACTATAAAAAATATTAGTACAGATGAATTAACGAAAAATGTGGCTAAAAATGGATAAAAATCAACAAAACAATGAATAGAATGGGGTGTGTTTTTGTTTTATGATTGCTCGACAATGATTATATAGTGTATCAGATACTTTATTCTCATATATTGGAGGTTTCTATTGAACTCTGGTTCACGAAGTGATGCTGTAATGATTCTTATGGGATTAATTTCCCTGATGATTGTGTCTGGAACAGTTCACAGTTGGCCGACTGGTGGAGAAATGGGGGGGGATGGTTGGACAGATGAAGTTGTAGTTCAAGAAAAAGGGTGTTATTGTCATACGAATGAGCCGAGCGATTTAGTGACAGTTACGGTTTTGGGATTTCCTGTTGAATACGAGCCGGACGTGGTTTACAATCTAAGTATGTCTGTTGATGATGGACGTGAATTCAATGAAGGTGGATTTTTAGCAAATATTAATGAAGGAGAATTTAGCGCAGAACAGGAAAACTATTGGATAAGTGATGACCATAAATATGTTAGTCATAGTAATAGGTTTGATCGTGAATGGGAAGTTCAATGGACTGCACCTAGTGAAGGAACTGGTGATGCAATTCTTATAGTATATTTCAATGCAGTCAACAACGATACCGGTAGTGAAGCGGGCGGATCTGGAGGAGATTATTGGAATTCCATTACTTTGAGATCAATGGGTACACCTCAAGCGGAGGAAACTTCCATTGCAGATATGGGAGTCTCGTTGAAACAATATTGGATTGGTCTAACGGGAATCGGAGTAGTCTTATTTACAGTCCTATTGGCTTACATAATAATTAGAGGAGGGAGTGCGAATTACAGAGGTTAACGAATTATTAGAGAAAGTTTCCAAAGGTGAAATGACAGCGAAAGATGCTGAAAAGGTATTAGGAACTGAACGTGATGAAGAATTGGGAGAAGTGTTCAAAGAAGAACCCGCGGAGGAGCAGTTATCTTCATTTGCAGTAATATTGTGCCTTCTAGTTTTACAAGTAATGTATGATAGTCTGTTTGTAATGGGAATATTAGAAGGATGGGATCAACAATTCCTATCATTTGTATTTGGAATGGCACTACTGATATTAGGAATCATGCTGGATGTATATAGAAGATCATTCTTACCAGACATATTGGAGGTTAAAGGTAAACGATTCAAAGTTATATCGAAATTAGACAGATGACCAAGAAACAAGATTCAAATAAAGATAAACCGCCTGGAGAACCAGGCCCTCCTGAAATAAAAATAACCAGAAGAGGATTCATGAAAGGTTCGATAGGGGTTGCTGCTGCAGGATTAGTTGGAGCGAGTTCAGTACCTGCGTTGAAATCTTTGATACCCCCTCCAGTAACTAGATGTGACCCAGATACAGCCGAAGATAGATTAATCTACAAATCTCAAGAGGGTGAATGGTGGGATGGTCTAAGTGGAGAGTTTACTAGGAAAGAAGATTTACAAATTAATCAATCTGCTATAGTATGGTGGAAACCTAAAGAATTGGAAGAAGAATTAGGAGTTTGTGAAATGACTTTGAATGTAGTTAAAGTACAAACATCAGCACTTACAGTCATAATTGAAGAAAAGGAGCAAGAAGATGCCGTACAGAGTATATCGGAATGGGGAGTTATTGATGATGAGGGGGAAAGTGTAGTGATGGCATTTAACACATATAAATGTCCGCACCTTTGCTGTAAACCTGTATTTGTAGAAGAAGATAGAACCTCACCGATAAGTGGAATGCCTGTGCAATTTAATTTTCAATGCCCATGCCACCTCTCATTATTTGACCCAACTACAATAATTGATGATGCTCGTGCAGCTGATGATCCTAATGTAGGTATAGAGAGTAGACCAGTTATGGTGGCGCAACTAGTAGAGGGTCCAGCCCCTTGGGGTCTGCCCATGGTGCCTCTTATGGAGAGAGATGGTGTTTTAGTAGGTAGAACTGAAACCATAGATTGGCTCAAATTTTGTGGGATGGGATAATGATGAAGAAGAATATAATGTACTTGGTAGCAGTTATTTTGATTGGAATTTTTATTTCAGGAAATGCGAGCGCAGCCGATGCACCTTTACTTGAAGATTTAATGGAAAAGGGAACATTCCCTATGATTTTTATTTCGATATTGGGTGGGATTATAGGGTTGATATATCTTTACCTAACTGGACTGTTACCTCGTGTACTCTTACCTATTTGGATATGGATTGATGAGCGTTTTGCACTGTATAGATATGTGAATGCAGCTAAACGGGAATATTATTCTGTTGTATTCACATTGATGCCTGCGAGTGGGCGAACTATGCCTAGATCGCATACTGAAAGATACAACGTCAAGGCAGTATGGTATTGGTATCCTTTCTATTGCCTAGGAGGGTTGTCATTCTTAGCTTTCATAGTCCTGACTATAACTGGAATATATCTTGGATTTTACTATGTTCCGGATGGCGAATTTATAGTTGATGAAGTTACGGGAGAATCTACCTCTGGAGCGTATCAATCGATGGAATTGATAATGACTCAAGTAACTTTTGGATATATAATTAGGGCGGTGCATCATTGGGGTGCGCATTTCATGGTAGCTTCTGTATTTTTACATATGATGAGGGTGTATTTCGTAGGAGCATATAGAAATCCAAGAGAATTGAATTGGATATTAGGTTCAATATTGCTTCTAATAACGATAATGTTTGGATATACTGGATATCTATTACCGTGGGATGATTTAGGTTATGCGGCTGGGACTATAGGTTTAGAGATGGCTATGTCAGTCCCTGCCATGGGAGACATAACTGCACAATTGGTATTCGGAGGTACTGTACTTAGTGGCGACACTGTCATTAGAATGTACTGGTTGCATGTATTTGTACTGCCTGTAATAGGGTTTGGACTTATGATATTGCACATGGCATTAGTTTGGATTCAAGGGGAGGCGGAGCCGCACTAATGGAAGATATCGGAGAGATGATTGGAGAATACCAAGAAGGTAAACGAAAAGAAGAAATCGAGGAGAAATTAAAAGGTAGGCAAGCACATTCAGTATTAGAATCTGGAAAGGTAATGGGTGAGCCATTATACCCTCATGAGATTATCAGAGACACGATATTAACACTTTACACTGTTGCCATAATGTTCTTTCTGGCATCATTTGTTCCACCACCTTTACACCATGCAGCAGACCCCACTGCACCGACTGCATATCCTCCACCATTACCTGATTGGTATTTGCTATGGGCTTTTGGATGTTTAAAAGCTGCTTGGGATATAGAAATGTTTGGAGTAACTTTGATGACTGCGAAGGTATGGGGTACTCTATCTCAAGGCCTTATTGTTGGAATTGTAGTAATGTGGCCCTTTGTTGACCGTGCTATTGCAGCTATAGCAGATCCTGGAAAAGGTAACGTAGTAATGAAAGGGCATGCAAGAAGACCTGGAGAAGATCCGATTAGAGCTGCTGCTGGAGTTTATGGACTTGTCCTCATATTGCTGTTATCTGTATTTTCAGTAAATACAAATATAACGGCATTTTACGA
>CEVQ01010837.1_pt1 | contig 16064 bp, 16 predicted proteins | sample 356551 | NCBI WGS metagenome assembly CEVQ01 (sample SAMEA2623756, study PRJEB7988) | marine metagenome | biome: marine biome (ENVO:00000447); feature: mesopelagic zone (ENVO:00000213); material: "saline water (ENVO:00002010), including plankton (ENVO:xxxxxxxx)" | depth 250 m | reverse complement strand
CATATACAACAAGATGGAAAGAAATTTTAAGTGTAAATATATAAATTCAAATTTACGGATCTGAGCAATCTCTTGTGTAGCCACAATTTGTACATCTGAGTTTACAATGTAATTCTATAACCATAGGTCCATTGCAAATATCACAATATTCTTTTTTAGTAAAATGAAATGAAATCATAAAAAAATATTTTATATTATTAATAATAAGTTGTATGATTTAAATTGTGAAGTCAATTATTAGAGCTTAATTCAACAGGACGGTTATAGAAATGTATACAAAATTTGACCTGGACTTATTTAAAAAATTAGGAAATGAAGATCGAATAAGTCAGATAATTGAAGAAAACTTTAGTAATGAATCAGAGTTTTATTCTTGGTGGGGCGAGAACGTAAAATCAAATAATGAATTAAGATCAAAGTTATTGATTGATAATACAAAAGATTTTGTGCTTAAAAGAGAAGAGCACGGTATACCAAAAATACAGGCTGCATCAGATGAAAAAATGTTTTTCGGATTTGGGATGACAATGGCTCATGACAGATTATTTCAATTGGATTATTTAAGACGCAAAGCATTGGGGACTCTTTCTGAAGTAATGGGAGAAAAATGTTTGGATTTAGATAAAGTGGCTAAAACAATGAATTTTTCCTCTATTTCAAAAATAGAATATAGTAATATGCCTAAATGGTCTGGAAATTTATTAGATCATTTCACAAAAGGCATAAATCACTACATAGATATAATTGATAATTTATTACCTTCTGAATTTATGATTCTTGATTATAAACCTGAAAAATGGAAATCAGAGCATTCATTGGCAATAATGAATGAATTTAGATATTATCTTACCGTTAGAATGCCTTTATTATTGATGCCCGAATATGCAAGGAAACACATTAAAGATGCTGATTTATTGAATATTTATACTGGAGGAGAAGCAGATGATGAAAGTATTTTGTATCAAAATGAGTATGAAAAAGGAAATAATTTAGGAGAAAATTTTGGTGGGTCTACATCTTCTGCAGAAGATGGGTTGGGAAGTAATAATTGGGTTGTGGGGCCGGAAAATTCATCAACTAACTTTCCAATTTTAGCTAGCGATCCACATATTGCATTTGGAGCTGTATCATGTTGGTATCAGATACATATGACTGGGAAATCTTTTGATGTAATGGGGATGGCGTATTCAGGAGTTCCGTTAATTTTTATGGGAAGAAATAAAAATGTTGCGTGGGGTATAACAAACAATATATGTTCCCAGCGTGATTTGTATTATGAACAACTTAATGAAGAAAATCCTGATAAATATTTACATGATCAAAATTATTTAAATTTTGAAAAAAGAACAGAGATTATTAAAATAAAAAATCGTAAAGATATTGAATTTGAAATAAAGAGTACAGTTAATGGGCCAATTGTAAATGAATTATTACCTCAATGGGTAGATTTGGATACTCCAATTTCTTTGGCTTGGCTTGGTTTTGATTATTGTAGTTTTGTAACTGATGCGTTGAATATTAATAAAAGTAATAATGCAGAAGAATTTCTTAATAGTTTTCAAGGATGGAATGTACCCACTCTTAGTTTAGTATACGGAACTGTTGAAGGAGATTTTGGTTATCAAGCAATGGGAAGAATCCCTTACAGAGATAATCATTATAAAGGTATAAAACCAGGATGGGATCCTGACTTTGGATGGACAGGGATAATTCCTAAAGAAGGAATGCCAAGTTTGAAAAATCCTGAAAGAGGATGGATTGGAACTGCAAATAACCGACCTGCAAATGATGATTATCCATATCCTTTTTTTGGTACATGGAGTAGCGGGCATAGAATGAGAAGAATCAGAAAACGACTAGAAAGACAGACAAATGTTGATTTTAATTTAATGAAATCAATTCAGTATGATATGAAATCTGAGAGAGCCATAGAATGCTTACCCGGATTATTGGCGGTTATAAAAAACAACAATGAATTTCAAAATATTTATGAAATTTTAAATGATTGGGATGGAGATACTAATTCTGAGAGTATTGCAGCTACTATATTTGAAATGTTTTTTAATGAATGGTCTGTTGCTTTAACCAAAGAATGGTTTCCGGAAAATTTAGTTGAACATATTTATCCATCTGCATCTGCGGCAGCAAATTATCTTTTAAGAAATGAAGATACAAAAGGGTGGATTAAATCAACAGGCAGATCAGAATTAATAATTGATACTATGGAGAAAATAATAATTGATTTGGAAAACAAATTTGGAAAAGATATAAATAAATGGAAATGGGGAAATCTTCACAAAATATATTTGAATCATCCAATATCTGTAATAGGTGATTTGTCTTTGTTGTATGACAGAGGAGGATTTTCTGTTGGAGGTACTGGTGTCACTGTATGTAATACAGGTTTTGATCCAAATTATTTAGCCCCTATGGGAGCTAATTTAAGATTGATTGCTGATTTAAACGAACAAGGAATGTGGATTATTGATTCTCAGGGAGTCTCAGGAGATCCTGGTTCTGATTTTTATTGCGATCAGTCGGAAAAATGGGTTAATGGTGATTATATTTATTTGAAGTTTGATAAATAAATGACTAAAAATAGAAATCTATATTTTTTATTAGTTAACCTTATCTTAGGTTTCGCTGTAATATTATCTTATATATGGGGACTGGTTTATTATCCAGAATATGGAACTGCTTTGTGGGGCGATATTGAAACTAGCTATATTCCGTATATAATTTTTTCAATGTTACTTGCTGCTTTGGGATATTTTGTCTTTTCTTTGTATTTTATTAATTACAAAAAATTTCAAACTCTTAACACATCAGAGTATATTTATATTCTAAGTTTATATATAGTAATTTTGTTTTTCTCAGCATTATGGATGCCTCTTTCAATTGGATTTATAGATACAAATAATAATTTGTTCTTAATATTAGATTTGATTTCTTTATACTTAGTGGGAATATCATCATTGTTATTAACGATATTTCTAATTCAAGATAAAGCTATGAGAAGAAAATTAATATGGAAGCTTTCGGTTTTGGGTGGATTTCAATTCACATTTCATACACTTTTAATTGATGCAATCTATTGGGGAGTGAATTTTATTTAGATTAATATATATCTATTTTGAAGCTAGGCATCTTATTAATAATTTTAAAATCCAACTGAGCTTTAGATACTGATTCAGATAAATGAGAATCTACAGATATAATTTCATTATTATCATTGTCTTTAATAATGATATCTGAATCAAATCTTTCTTGTATCACTATTCCAAAATCTCCTTCCCCTTGCCATAAAGGAAAAGTAACGATTTTTAAAGTTTTAGTAGGATCTTTAATTTTTTCAGATCTTAGTTTAATAAGTTCTTTAATTGCTTTTTCAGAAATTTTCATTGAGTTGAAATAAATTGAACAATATGATTATTATATATTTATAATACTTTATTGTCATAATTTAGAGGAGAATAAAATGGCGACTTATACTTGTGGAGATTGTTCAATGTCTGTAAAAGATCTTACTTGCGGAACTTGTGGAACAGAATTAGTTTATGCTGAAGTTGGTGAAAATTCTGTAGGAGTATCTCAGTGTCCAAATGGAGATGGGCAAATAAAATCCCCATTATGCTGTGGCTCAGATATGAGTGTGAATTAATTTCTGATATAATATTGGAATGATATTAATTAATAACATCAATAATAGTTGTTGCTGTCACGTCACATGACGGGGCTTTATCTAGTTGATTGTTTTAAAACCCCCTCTTAATTCGAAAAGAGGGGTTTTTTTTTGGAGAAAATTATGAATCAAAAGACTTTAGGCGTATATTACGAACATCCCGAATGGTTTGAGAAGTTTTTTAATAAATTAGAACAAAAAGATATAAATCATGTAAAACTTCAGAGTTGGAATAGTTCTTTCAATCCTGGAACAGATGAAAATAATTTAGGTGTAGATGTTATTTTTAATAGAATGAGTCCATCAGCATTTAATAGGGGACATGAAAATTCGATTTTTTATACTTTGAATTATATGAAATATTTAGAATCTCTAGGTATAAAGATAATTAATGGTTATGAAGCTTATACATATGAATTTTCTAAATCAAATCAGATTAATTTACTTAGATCTTTAAATATAAATCATCCTAAAACTTACGTTGTAAATCATAAAGAAGCAATTATAAATTCCGCAAAAGATTTAAAGTTTCCTATTGTGTTAAAACCTAATATTGGAGGTAGCGGATCAAATATTATCAAATTTGATGATTATGCTGAATTAGAGCATTATTTAAATACAAATGCAATTGATTGGGGAATAGATAAAACTTTATTAGCACAAGAATTTTTAACGGCTAAGGATTCGTATATTGTTAGAGTTGAAACTATTGGTGGAAAATATATTTATGCAATAAAGATATTCTTAACTGAAGGCGAATTTAATTTATGTCCTGCAGACTATTGCAAGATTGATGATAATGAAATTGATGGTATGAAAGATGGTGTTTCTGATAGAGGTGCTTTAGTTGAAAAATTTGATCCTCCAAAATATATTATTGAACAGGCAGAAAAAATATTTCAAACTGCAAACATTGATGTAGGGGGATTAGAATATTTAGTTAATTCTGAAGATGACAAAGCTTACATTTATGACATAAATGCTATGTCTAATTTTGTAGCAGATCCAGAAATAGTTCTTGGTTTTGATCCAACTGATAATCTGGTAGATTTTGTTAATAAAGAAATTCAAAAAAAAGTCAAATTACCTGTTAATTTATAATTAAAAATTGATAAAATAATATCTCAAATAATTTAATAGGTATTATGACATCTTCAAATCCAGGTAAAATTTTATTGTTTTTTGCGCATCCTGATGATGAAACATCATCATGCGGAGGTACAATTAGCAAATACTCTAAACTTGGTTCACAAGTATATGTTTGTACTGCAACGAATGGAAATAAAGGTGATCTTGGAACTGGTGATTTGAAATTAACTAGGCAAGAATTAGGACCATATAGAGAAAAAGAAGAACTTGAAGTATTAAAATCCCTGGGTGCTTATGATGTATTTCAACTTGGTTATGATGATCAGGGGCTGGAATTACTTAGAGATGGAGTTTTGGAACAACAATTTTCAGATATATTACAAAGTATACAACCTAGTATTGTTATTACTTTTGGACAAAGAGGATTTTCTGGGCATACTGATCATATTCAAGTTAACATAAATGCAACTAGTGCTTTTAATAAATATGTATCTATGTATTCTGATCAGAATATTAAGTTATTTTATACTGCTATGCCAAAATTAATAGCAGAAAAGAGAGAAATGGATTTGAGTGAAGAAGAAAAATCTCCTACAGTTGGTATAGATATATCTGATACTTGGACAAATAAAGTTAAAGGTTTAAGGATGTATAAAAGCCAAAGAGACGCACAAGAAATAGCAGTTATGTTTGAAACTATGTATAAGGGAGATTTTTTTGATAATTTTGGTGAATCAAAAGAAGAAATGATACAAATATTTGAATCATTAAAAAATTACGGATATACAAGTAATCCGACAGAATATTTTCACCAGTATTACCCAAAGTTAGAAAATTATAATCAAGTTATTCTATCTAACAGATTCTAATTATAGATACGGTTTTTTTTCTCCAAAAGTATCTCCGAAGTATTGAAAAAAATCAATTTGGCTTTCTTCAACGTATTGGTAGAGGTTTTGAAATGATTTTCTTAATCCTTCAGGGGCTTTGTTTTCTTCTCTATAAGGATTCTCAAGTTTTTCTTCTATCCAGTCCATATAAATTGTGTCAGCAGGTCCAGGAGTTGTAGGACCACTAATATATATCCATACAGGGCTTCTTTGTCCTACACTTTGATATTTTTCACTAATTTCTTTTGCTGCCTGGGCAGCATCTCTTGTTTTACCTTTTTGAATTTTGAATGTTCTTCTTATTAAATACATATAATCTCCTAGTTTTGAATTAATAAAATTCTAATTAAATTAACACGGGATCACAATAAATAAATTAATAAAATAGTGAGAAAATTGAGATATACAGAGGTGTTACAATATAAACTCTATTATATATTTAATGCCTTGGTTATATGGAAAATAAAATATCATTGTTTGATACAAATATGCCTCCATTAGCTGAACGTGTGAGACCAAAATCACTTAAAGAATTTATAGGTCAATCTCATATTTTAGGGGAAAATAAAATCCTTAACTCATTAATAGAAAGCATGAAATTGTTTTCTATGATTTTATGGGGCCCCCCGGGATCAGGAAAAACTACTTTGGCAAGATTGTTGACTATAAATTCAAATTACGAATTGCATCAAATATCTGCAGTTTCAAGTGGAGTAAAAGATTTACGTGAAATAATTGAGAAATCCACATTAAATAGAAGTATGGGAAAAGAAACTGTTTTATTTATAGATGAAATTCATAGATTTAATAAATCCCAACAGGATGCGTTATTACACGCAGTTGAAAATGGCACTATAATTTTAATAGGTGCTACTACAGAAAATCCTTCTTTTGAAGTTATTTCACCACTTTTATCAAGATCAAAAGTTTTAACATTAAACGCTTTGTCTTTTGAAGATTTAAATAAAATTTTATCTAATGCGTTTAAGGAAGATATAATTTTATCACAAAATAATTACACAATTACCCCTATCGTAAAAGATAAGTTAATAATGAATTCAGGAGGTGATGCTAGGAAAATGTTAAATACGATTGATATTGCTATTAATATTTTAGGGAAGCCCGGTGCTATTACTTCAGATGTTTTAGACGAATCATTTCAGAACAAGTCTATCCTTTATGATAAAACAGGTGATTATCATTACGATACGGTTAGTGCTTTGATTAAATCTATGAGAGGTAGCGACCCTGATGCTGCTATATATTGGTTATCGGTAATGATAGAAGGTGGAGAAAAACCTGAATTTATTGCAAGAAGAATGGTGATATTTGCTTCTGAAGATATTGGAAATGCTGATCCAAGAGCACTTAGTATAGCAGTGGATGGATTTAACGCTGTTAGTTTAATTGGATACCCTGAAGCTTCTATTATTTTAGCTCAAATTACTACATATTTATCTTCTTCACCAAAATCTAATGCATCATATATGGCTTTAAATAATTCAATTGAAATCATAAAACAAAAAGGGAATCCTAGTGTCCCTCTTCATCTTAGAAATGCAACTACTGATTTAATGAAAAATATGGAGTATGGAAAAGATTATAAATACCCACATTCTTACGAAAATTCTTTTGTAAATGAAAATTATTTCCCAGACGATCAGAGTTATATATTTTACAAACCAACTGAAAATGGTTATGAAAAATATATCAAAGATAGATTGAAAACTTTATGGGGTGATAGATATGAATAAAGAAGTTGAAATGAATATAAATAAGGTAAATACTTTAACTTTCGACATGTTTGGTACAATTCTGGATTTGGCGGGTAGTATGATTCCATATTTAAATGAATTTTTAAATAATACCAACTCTGATGTATCAGGTGATCAGATATGGGATACATGGAGAGATAGGCAAAGAATTGAACAATACCAAGATAATATTTTAATGTTGGGTCATAGTGGATATTTGAAAACATGTGAAAGAGCATTGAAATATAGTTTGGAAAAATATGATATTTCTTTTAATGAAAAACAAATAAAAAGTATTATGGATGGATGGCATTATCTAAAACCATTTGATGATGCCTTGAAATCTCTGCCTGAATTGAGTAATAAATATAAATTAGTAGCATTATCCAATGGTGAACAAAATTACTTAGAACATTTAGCTTTAAATCAATTGAAATTTGAATTTAATGATATTATTTCCGTTCAAAATGCAGGACTGTTTAAACCTAGCCCAGCTGTATACAGAAAAGCAGCTAAAATGTTAAATCAAAATGTTGAAGAAATAATGATGGTTGCTTCCCACTCATTTGATATTATTGGAGCAAAAGCTTGCGGATATAAAGGAGCGTATATTAATCGATATGATTTACCTGTAGAAGATATGAATTACTCACCTGATATAACTGTAATAGATTTTTATGAATTTACAAATTTTATCGTTAGAGGCATAATACCTAAATCAGTACCAAAAAAAAATGAAGGAAAAATAATTGAATAAAAATAATTCAAAATTACCTGAACCTTTTGATTCTTTTGTAGTTGGGAGCTTGCCAAGGCCAAAATGGGTTATGGAAGTAATTGAAAGAAGAAAAGCAGGTGATATTTCAGATGAGGATTTTCAAAATATATTAGATACCGCTGTTCCGTTTGCTATAACATTACAAGAAAATGCAGGATTAGATTATATAACTGATGGGGAATGGAGAAGAGAAAGTTATGTTAAAGTTTTTTCTGATTCTGTTGATGGATTTAAAAATGATCTTATTGGTGTAGGTACAATTAATCAAGATTTACATACTACAAATATGTATCCTGCAGTTGTAAACAAAATTAAACAGAAAAAATCCATAGCATTAGATGAGGCAAAATTTACAACAGCGCATTCTTTAGGAAAAAGTGAATTGTTAGTTACACTTCCCTCAGCATATACGGTTGGAAGAAGAATGTGGGACGAAAAATTTTCTTCCAAAGCATATCCTGACAGATCAGAATTTATTGATGATTGTGTTCCTATTATAAGAAACGAAATTACTGATTTACTTAATGCCGGATTTTCAAATATACAACTTGATGATCCATGGTTAGCTTTATTGGTTGATCCTGAATATCGGAAACGAGAAAAAATAAGTGACATTGATAAAGAAATTGAATTGAGCGTAAATTCTACAAATAAAATCGTTGAAGGTTTTGATTCAGTGTTCTTTTCCGTACATTTATGTCATGCTCATTATAATCGCCTGCATGGCTCAGAGGGTCCATATGATTTGATAGCAGATGCATTTGGTCAATTAAATATAGATAGAATAGCTATTGAATTAGCTTCACCTGTAGCAGGAGGGCTTGATATTTTAAAAACTTTTCCAAGAGATAAAATTCTTGGCATGGGGGTAGTAGATCATACTTCTAGAGAAATAGAAAAATCTGATTCTATCATTTCTAATGTTGAAGAAGCTATCAATTATTTAGGAACGGATCATATTACTTTAAACCCTGATTGTGGTTTTGCCCCATCTTCTTCTAACCCTATGGATTTAGATGAAGCATATTTAAAACTTAAAGAGTTATCTGTCGCATCTTTGGAATTGAAAAGTAAATACTCTTAATTTAGTCAATTAAAGCATTTTATAACTTTAATTAATGTAATATCATTCCCTGCAGTACAAAAATGTTGACACTTATATGTTAGGCTTAATTACTCAAAAAATGTTTTTTAAATTATCTGGTAGCATTTTATTTGCTTATTTTATAGGAGCTATCCCTTTTTCTTCTATTATTAGTTCTAAATATGGTAAGAATTTATTTATTCAAGGCAATAAAAAAGCTGGAGCTGCTAATGTATTGAAGACTTCTGGTGTTAAGCCTGCAATAGTTGCGTTTACAGCAGATTTTACAAAAGGATCAGTTACAATACTTGTTGCACGATTTTTAGGTTTTGAAAATATTTTTGTTTTAATGATTGCTTCAAGTACAATACTGGGACACTGGAAATCTGTATTTAATAGAATGAGAGGTGGTGATGGTTTTGCAACTTTGGGTGGAATTACTTTAGTTATGTATAGCATCCCAGGAATGTTAGCTGTTGCCGGGGCATTTATGATAAATTATTTTTCAAGATTTTTTAAATATTCATCTACGCTTTGTATCCCTGGTGGGTATTTGATTCTTGTTTTTTATACAAAGAATGTGAATTCACAAATGATTGGAATGGGAATTTTATATTCGATGGTTTTTCTTAAATCTAACTCATCTGTGTTTAAAGATAAATTGAAGAGTATTACCTGATGAAAGTATTGGTAATTGGCGGAACAAGATATATGGGCAAAATACTTGTCCGTAATTTGTTAAATGAAGGTCATGAAGTTTCTATTATTTCAAGAGGAAATCAGCAACCAAATTGGTGGAATGAGATAAATCACATCAAAGCTGACAGATCAAATAAAACTGAATTGGAATTAGGATTAAAAGGTCTTGAATTTGATTGGGTTTTTGATTTTCAGGCATATAGAAAAGAACACGTTGAGGATTTTGGTAATATTATGACAGGGCGTGTTGGGAAATATCTATTTGTTAGTACAGGATCGATTTACAGTAAGTGGGATTATGGTACACCTGAAGAAGCATTGTTAGATTTTGAGTTAAACGTTCCTTTTCGAGAAAATCAGGTTAATTGGGATAACTTAACATATGATTATGATCCTAAAGAATTAGAATATGGCGCTAGAAAGAGACATTGTGAAAAATGGATTATTGAAAATTTTGAAATCCCGTATGTCCTTATGAGAATTCCAGCTATTATGGGGGAAGATGACCCCACAGGTAGAATTTGGTGGTGGATTCAAAGAGTATCAGATAACAGGGGGATTGTAATACCTAGTAAGGTTGAAAATCCATTTAGGACTCTTTATTCAGGCGATGCGGCTAAAGCATTTTTAGATTCGATGAAATCAAATAAAACTCTGAATCAAACTTATCATATTGCATCTCATGAAATTTTTACATCTCGTAGTTGGGTAAGAATATTATCTAAGATATTAAATACTGAACCTAAATTATTTTTGGTTCCTAGTGTATTTACGGATAAATATTTAGGAGGGATAAATGAATACGGTAAACCAGGAGATAAATATTCACCTCCGTTATTAAGGAATTATCCATATATACATGATTTATCTAAATCAGATTCTGATTTTAACTTTAAAACTACAAAAGTAGAAGATTGGTTAGCACAAACAGCTAATTATTATTTGAGTTTATCTGATGTTGAACATTCTAAAGGATATGAGAATAGAGATCTTGAAATCAAACTGGGTATTGAATGGGAAGGTAAGTTGAAAAATTTACAAGATACATTTGATTCTGATTTTAACTAATAAGGAATTCCTGCAAGAAGTATAGCTGCATACATGCATTTCCATGCTTCTATATAATCTTCTGATTCAAATGAAATAACTTGCCTTGAATCTCTTTTTATACCTGGCATCATACTAACCACATCAGCCATAAGATCACTCGCAAATTCCACAGACATTGTGACTGGAGTTTTGTATTTGATTGGTTTAAATTCTTTATAGTTTTGAACGCATTCAATGGTTTTGTTTTTAATTAATTTAAACGTATCATTGCCTGACAGATTTTTTGCTGAAAATTTGTTAATAGTTTCTTTTACAGGAGCTCCTATGATATTAGGTACAAGATTTTTCGCATCATTTACGATATCAGAATCACCAGCTATCAGTCCTATAGGGACGTTATAATATCCAGCTATTCCCGCATTTATTTCAAGTTCTGAAGATGGTTTGTCATTAATATAAAAATGCTGCACTACACTTGAGCCTCTTATAGTATGACTTAATATTCCTTTTTCACCAGGTCTTGAATGATAACCTATGCACATTGAGATATCAGGATTATTTTCAACACCTTGCATCATTCCTAGTGGTTTGGGAGACCCACTAATTAATTCTGCCCTTTGATCAAGCATATATGGAAGCAGATTCCTCATAGAACCATGACTGTCGTTTACTACTACAGTTTTTGCCCCTGCCTCAAAACTACCTTCTATAGCTGCATTGGCTTCTAAAGTCATTGCTTTACGCATCATATCGTAATCATAACCTTTATGTCCTGTTTGATCGGTATGTACAACGCCACTTACTCCTTCCATATCAATAGATATATGTACATTAATGCTCATAATGAATCCTTTTTAATTTTTAAATGAATAATAATTTATACCAGTTTTCTTTTTTCTTGAAACACCTTCTTTGACTGCAGCTGCAGCAATATTTTCTGATACACTTTTGACAACATTTTTATCAAATACACTCGGAATAATAAAATCTGAGCTTAACAATCGCCTGGGTATAACTGATGCAATTGCTTTTGCTGCAGATATTTTCATTTTATCAGTTATAGATTTTGCCCTTACTTCCAGAATACCTTTGAAGATTCCAGGAAATGCAAGAGAATTATTTACTTGGTTAGGATAATCTGATCTGCCTGTTGCCATAACTTTAACATTTGAAGGTATTAGCTCGGGCATTATTTCAGGAACAGGGTTGGCTAATGCAAATACTATACTTTGAGGTTTCATCTGTTCTAGCATTTCTTTTGTTACCATATTTGGTCCTGCAAGCCCTATGAAACAATCAGCATTTTTGAGTGCTTTTTTCAGATCTCCTTTTATATTTTCGGGATTTGTTTTTTCAGCGAAATTCTTTTTGTAAATATTATCATTATAATTTCTATTTCTTGAAACTATGCCTTGTCTGTCTATTCCAATTATGTTTTTCACTCCATAGTCCATTAATATATTTGCACAAGCTATCCCAGCTGCTCCAACTCCTGCTATTACAATTTTTATATCTTTAGGTTTTTTGTTTACTATTTTTAAAGAATTTATTAATGCTGCCAAAACAACAATAGCAGTTCCATGTTGGTCATCATGAAAAACAGGTATATCAATTTCTTGTTTTAATCTTTGTTCAATATAAAAACATCTTGGTGCGCTTATATCTTCAAGGTTGATACCTCCAAAACCTGGTGAAATTGCTTTGACAATATCAACTATTTCATCTTCATCTTGAGTATTTAAACATATTGGCCAAGCGTCTACATTCGCAAAGTTTTTTAGAATCATTGCTTTACCTTCCATGACTGGCAAAGCTGCTTCTGGTCCGATATTTCCTAAGCCTAACACTGCGCTACCATCAGTTACTACTGCAATAGTATGACTTTTAGTTGTCAGAGCCCATGCTGCTTCAGGAGTTTTATGAATATGGGATGATATTCTTCCTACCCCTGGAGTATAAGCTTTTGACATGTCATCTCTGGTAGAAATATCAAAAGCACTGTTTACTTCAATTTTACCTCCAAGATGTAATAAAAATGTTTGATCAGAAACATTTTGAATATTAACTTCTTTTAGAGTATTAAGTTTATCAATTATTTTTTCAGCATGATCATTACCATTAGTATTTATTGTAAGATCTCTGACAATATAATCACCTTCAATAGATACAACATCAATAGCAGACATGTCCCCTCCGTTATTGCTTATCGTATTAATGATTTTTGCAAGCATTCCAGTTGTGTTTGGGTATTTTGCTCTTATAGTAATACTATTAGCAACTCCTGGTTTTATATTTTTACTAGCACTCATGATTTTAAGAATATTTATAAAATATTATGATTTATATTATTCCTTGCTACAATCATTGACAAAGAATTATTGGAGTCGACATTTGAAATTTTGTGGTTAAATTTTTCGGGTATGTATATAAAATCTTCTTTTGTAAAACTGAGGTGTGAGTCTAATTTGTCGTTAGCAATAAACAAACCTTTACCTGATTGAATAAAAATTGCAGTTTCAGAATCTAAGTGTTTATGGGGAATTGTACTAGTTCCTGATAATAGTTCAATTTTGGCCATATGAATTGCTTTTGAATTACTTGTACTTTTTGAAACACCTACAATTATGTTTTTATTCTCTGAAGCATTGCTTTCTGTGTCTTGAGAATGAATTACAGTACAATCATTGTTTTGTTCGTAATTTATCGAAAGTTCATTTTCGTTTTTTATTTCTTTAACAATTTCTGTAGGTTGATTTCTTGCAACTAATAATAATAATGATGTTTCATTACTCACATTTATTGGTTTATGAGGAGCGTCAGGTGGAACATATATGAAATCTCCTTCATTAATCTTGTTGTGCTTATCTAATTTTTTACCTGCAACAAACACCCCTTCTCCCGCCAGGACATATATTGCACTTTCACAATTTAGATGTAAATGCGGGGAAGATGATTTGCCTGGTGGTATTTCTGCTACAGCTAAATGTATATTTTTAGAATTAGATGTTTCTTTTGCAACACCTGCGATTCTAGTCATATCTCCTGATGATATTTCAGTATATCTTTCGTTTGGCTTAATAATTGTCCTGATATTTTTGGTCATTTATCTTTGCTCCAAAAAATATATTATCAAAATACAAAATTATTTTGTGTAAAAATTAAGAATTTTATATTCTTTTTTGATCTTTCAGGCTGATGGTTAGAATAAAAGTAATTATTGATAAAAATGTTGGTAAAATAAATGCTTTACTTATAGACGATATATAACCTAGCGTATTTGTGTCTGCGTTATTTAATTCATTATTTGATGTAGCTAAAAATGCCAAAACTAAAGCTGTTGAAATTGATATTCCAATTATATTACCTGAAGTTCTTGTTAGAGTAAGGAAAGCGTTTACGCTACCATAATTATTTTCTTTTACAGAAGTAAATATATAACTTGTATTTGCTGCGCCAAAAATCCCCATTCCAAGGCCTTGAAATGCATAAGCTATCATTACAAATTCTTTATTTAAGATTGTAGCGAAAAGAAATAATGATACTGAAACGGTTAAACACAATGCTCCTGCTATTCTCGGATAATAACTACCTATTTTGTCTGATAATTTCCCTGCAAAAGGCCCGGAAATTGCCATCATCAAAGGTCCGGGCAATATATATAAACCTGTTTTTGATGATGATAATCCATAACCATTTATTAGTAAAAATGGAGAAAGATAATATATAGGGGAATTAGCTATGAAAGATAAAAATCTTACTACACTTCCTAAAGAAAAGCTTTTATGGTCAAATAATTTTATATCAATTAAAGGGTTTGATAAATTATTGTTTTTTTCCCATAAAATAAATAGAAGTAGAAATATTATAGTTATTGGAATTCCTGTCATTAACCAAATTGCATTCCAATGAGAGGTTGTGTACATAGATATACTTATAATTAATGAGGAAAGTGATATTGTAGATAGTATTGTTCCTTGCCAATCGAATTCGTAGTTAGAGGTTTTTTTGTTATTAGCGTTTTTCAGCTTTAAAAAGACAGTGAATAATAAGCTTAAAATAGTAATGATAGATACAAAGTTAAATATGCCTCTCCAACCAAAGTTATCTATAATGTAGCCTCCAATTATTGGGCTTGTTACTGATCCCACACCAATTATAGACATAAAAATTCCTAAAGAAGTTCCTCGGTTCTGTTTTTGAAATAGTTGCATTATCATAGCCATACCATTGGATTGGATTGCAGCAGATCCTATTCCTTGCAATGATTTAAATAATATAAGTGTTATTAGTATTTCTGACCTACCTGCTAAAGTTACAAATATTCCAAATATAATCAAACCAATAAGGTAGATTTTTTTTCTGCCATAAATATCAGCTAATTTACCCATAGGCAATAAAAATGAACTTGTTGCTAATACAAATGTTATGGGTATCCATTGTATTAAAGATAATGCGATATTCAGGTCATTGCTAATAGTAGGCAATGCTAAATTTAACATTGTATTATCTACGACTTCAGCGAATTGGCCCGAGGCTATTCCTATAAATGAAATGAACAGTTGTAACATAGGATAAAATTAACTGATTAATTCAGGTTCAATAATAGTTTCTTTGACAACGTTATTTTTTAATGAAACTTCATATCCTTTGGAACCATTTTTAGGGGTAATAAGCTTTATTAATTTATCATTTATATAATGAGCTCCAACATAGTCATCCAGAGCTATGCCATCAGATAGTATTTTATTTTTGATTAATTTTTCGTATGTGGGTCTACGATCTTCTTCGCCATTATAGTGCGGGCATGCACTCCCTTTTAAAAATCCCAAACCTGTCCTTAATTCTTTTAACATCGTTCTATTATTAATACCTAAACCTGGGCTGACTAATGATGATGAGGGACCAAAAGAATCAGTTACACTGCATTCATACCAACAAATCATTCCCGCACTTGCTCCAGTTAATACAATTCCATTTTGCCAGGCTTTTTCTAATATTTTATCAATTCCGTGAATTTCCCATATTGATAACATATTTG
>CEVQ01062625.1_pt1 | contig 16095 bp, 20 predicted proteins | sample 356551 | NCBI WGS metagenome assembly CEVQ01 (sample SAMEA2623756, study PRJEB7988) | marine metagenome | biome: marine biome (ENVO:00000447); feature: mesopelagic zone (ENVO:00000213); material: "saline water (ENVO:00002010), including plankton (ENVO:xxxxxxxx)" | depth 250 m | reverse complement strand
TCTGAAGAAGAGCATGCAGTTGAACCTAGCGTACTCGGTATGGCAATGTTAGTAGGATTTGTAGTGATGCTTATGTTGGAGATATTTGGATTGCCTCATGCAGTTCATCATGATGAAGATAAGGATCTATTGGGAGTCTCTGCAACAATTGGATTGATAATTCACGCTGCTGCAGATGGTCTTGCAATAGGAGCTTCCGTATCCAGTAGTACTGAAACTGGTTTAATCGTATTCGTTGCAATTATGTTGCATAAAGGTCCTGCTGCATTCGGTCTGGCATCATTCTTAGAACATATCAAACTCGAAAAACAGAAATCGCAATTATACTTACTCATATTCGCCTTATCTTCACCTATAATGGCTATTGTGACATTCTTTGCTCTTAAGGATACTTCATTGGCTACTGATGAAAATATAGGATTAGCATTGATGTTTTCAGCAGGTACGTTTATCTATGTTGCAACTGTGGATGTTCTACCTCAAGTTCATAGTCATGAACACGAAAAGGATACTGCAGTTTGGTATGTTATGTTGGGAATGGTATTAGTCTACCTGACAACATTACTCGGACATCAACATTAAATCAGATAAATCTTTCAACCCCCCAATAGGGATTGCACCCGCATTCTGTAAATCATCGGCTGAATGTAATTTTATCAGTGCATATACTTTTATTTTTGCACGAACGGCCGCTATTACTCCTGTGATACTGTCTTCAACAACTATACATTCATTAGGTTTGAAGCCCATCCGTTGTGCAGCATAAAGAAACAAATCTGGCGCCGGTTTTGGAATACCGACATCGGAAGCTGTGAATATTCGATCTGTGAAAAAATCGTACAGACCAGTTAGTGTTAATGACTCACGGACATGAAGGGGTTCTCCATTAGAAGCAACGCAAATTGGAATTGAAAGGCTTTCGAGTAAATCTTGAGCACCTTCTACTGGAACAAGTTCCTTTTTCCAAGCTGAACTAACATTCTTAATCAATCTTTCAAGCCAACCATCTGGAACTTCTTTTCCAGAGAGTTCTTTCATTTTGTAAAGAACTTCATCAATAGTTTTTCCACCAAAAATAGCCGTAGCTTCAGCTCCCGACATCTTAATGCCGAGTTCACCTGCCATGTCGGCAATAATTCTATTTGTAACGTGTTCACTTTCTACTAATGTACCATCGCAATCAAAGATGACACATTTAGGAATCATTGTTGATTAAGTAAGAAATAATGCTTTAATCGTAAGGCATTAACTCATCTATAACATCTTTATGAGCTAAAAAAACTCTACGACAACAGTATCTTTCTATACCTAAATCGTCCATTACTTCAGCGGGATCTTCGCCGCTGTCTCTACGGGAAACGTATTCCTCGTAGGAGCCTGCTATTACTTTGTTACATGAGAAACATCTGATTGGAATTAACATAATATCACCTGTATGATTTTTGCCTCTTACTTCTAGCACCTCTGCCCATTGGATGCTTAGGTTCTCTTCTCCTAGTGTCATTAACTAAAAGACTTCTATCGTATTTTGAATAGAGTTGTTCTAAATCGTCATCATCAAACCATGCGACTAAGCCTCTTGCAATAGCTGTTCTAGCTGCTTCTGCTTGACCCATAAAACCTCCCCCTTCAACTTTGACTTTGATATCTAATCTAGAAGTGCGTTTGCCTGCCAATTCTAATGGTTCCCTTATTTTTAACCTGGCCAAATCAGGTTCGTAGAGATCGACTGGCTTACTATTTATCGTAACTAATCCTTTACCGGAGCTGAAAGTAGCTCTCGCTACTGCTCTTTTTCTCTTTCCGCTTTTGTGTACAACTTTTTTAGCCATTTATTTTAGCTCCTAACAATTGAGACACTTCGCCTAATGTCATATATTTTCCATCACGTTTAGCTTTAGCTGAATCCACTATTTCTATCTTTTTGTCAGTATGTGATGGAATACCAACATCCACCTTGAGCCTCTTGAAAGCTAAACGGCCACTCGGTTTTTGATATGGAATCATTCCTCGAACTGCTCTTTTCAACATCATATGTGGTGCTCTTGGATATCTAGGACCTTTTCTAGGATGATTTAAAGTTCTTTTTTCTACATATTCAGAAGTTATATTTGATCTAGAACCTGAAATAAGTACCTTCTCTGCATTTACAATATGAATCTCCTCTCCGTTGAGTAAACTCTTTGCTACGTGGCTTGAAAGACGCCCCATAATACAATCAGTAGCATCAATTGTTCTCATTATCCCATCAACCTCAAACCTGAACCCTTTGGATTCTTCTTTGCCATCTCATCTAAACCGATGCATTTTCCACCGGCAGCTTCTATCTTAGCTCTAGCTGCACTACTGAAACTGTAAGCACCGACAGTTACTTTCTTTGAAATATTTCCAGAACCTAATAATTTTCCAGGAACTACTATTTTTTCACTTCCTTCAACGTGATACTCTAAACGACTGACGTTTATAGAAGGCCAGTTCTTAGATGATTTTTCTAATAATTTAGCTGTTTTTCTCCAGATATTGGCCTCTTTTTCTCTCCCTATAATCTTCAATTCACTGATTAACCCACTTAGGTGGACATTGCTCTTTTGATTCTTTGTTGACATAATCATCACATGAGATTGAGGTGCACGCAAGATGCCCACTATATAAAGAACTAAGGTGCTAAGATCTCGACCGTATTATCTGTAACTTTTAGCCTATTAGAGCTAAATAAATGCAATGCTTCAGGAAATGCTATATGTTCTTGAACTAAAATTCGACTGGATAAAGAATCCTCCGTATCATCTGGTTTGACATCTACTTCTTTTTGTAATATTATAGGACCGGTATCAACGCCGTCATCAACAAAATGGACGGTGCAGCCGCTCTTTGTTACTTTGGCATCTAACGCATCCCTATGAGCGTGTGCACCTGGAAAAAGAGGAAGTAATGATGGATGGATATTCAATATACGATTCTTAAAGTGAGATACAAAATCATTAGACAATATTCTCATAAAACCAGCCAAAATCACACCTTCTACATTATACTCATTTAGTTTAGCCATCACTTCAGAATCAAAAACTACTCTATCTTTATTCACGTGACTGATGAAAGTCCAGTCGATACCGTGTTTTTCAGCTCGCTCTATAGCTTTGGCCTCTTTGTTATTCACTACTAATAAAACCAAATCAGCGTTTGGTAATTCGCCCTTCTCTGAAGCATCAATCAGAGCTTGAAAATTGCTTCCACGTCCGGAGGCTAAAATTCCTATTCGCATAATTTATAATAGAACGGAGATAAAATTACTTTTTAGTGTACGTAATGAGTACGCCATCTCCGATTTCCTCTACTTTTTTCATCTTTAATTGAATCAAAGATGATTCTTTATCAAAACCCCTACCGCCTGCAATGGTTGGTGTTGTTGCACCACCTATTATTTGACTAGAAACGAAAAGAATGAATTTATCAACTAAACCTTCTCTGAAAAAGGACCAAATAACTTTTGCTCCACCTTCCACTAGTAAATTTTCTACACCCATATCTGAGAGTTTTGTCATTAGTAGATGTAAATCTACCTCATTACTACCGCACGATAATATCTCTACATTATCATTAGGACTTGTAAAACCATTATTCCCTGTAGCGATAATTGTTCTTGATTCGTTGTTCATTACTCTAGCATTGAGGGGTGTCCGAAATTTTGTATCTAAAACAATTCGAATTAAATTATTATCACTATCTGAATTATTTCTAATTGTTAAACTAGGATCATCCTGTAAAACTGTTTCTATACCGACTAAAATAGCATCGTTTTCAGCTCGTAAATTGTGTAATCTTTCCAAATCTAACCTATTAGAAAGATTAACTTTACGTCTATTAGAAAGAGCTATTTTTCCATCTGCTGAAGCTGCACAATTAACAGTCACAAAAGGAGTCATTGATTTGCATATAGCTGTACCTTAAATTAGTTGAGTATCTACTCATAAATGAGTATCTAATATATCTAAATGAATTGTTTCTCCTTTTTTATTGTAAACTTTCCATGAACTGTGTGAGTACGGATATGCTACAATTATATGAAGAGAACCGAAATTTCCAAAAAGGTGCAAATCTTCATCAGACCATCTTGTATCTGGAACTGGATGTGAATGAATAGTGCCGCAAATAGTCAAATCTGGAGGAAGCATGTGTAAAGGGAGGATTGCGTGTTCATCCCCAAAAACTGAACCTGGAATAGGTATTATCTCAGTTATAGTTCCATTTTCTGCCCTCATTGCAGCAGCAAATTCATAGGGGTGTTGATCTTTGGAACATTCGATTACGAGATCTAGTGTCTCTTTCAATATTGAAGTTATTTTTTCCATCTAATAAGACTCATCATCATTAGGAAAATCCCCTACCCTAACATCTTTGATGTATGATTTAACAGCTTTATCTATATCCTTTTCTAAATTCAGATAACGTCGAATAAAACGAGGATTGAAATCAACAGTGATACCGAGTAAATCATGAAGAACTAAAACTTGGCCATCGACACCAGGACCTGCACCTATACCTATCGTAGGGATATTGATATCTTTAGTAACTTGAGTTGCAAGATTTGTGGGGATTTTTTCTAATACTATTGAAAAACAACCTGCATCTTCTAGAAGTTTTGCATCTTCTAATAATTTTTGAGCTTCTCTTTCTTCTTTAGCCCTAACGGTGTACGTTCCAAATTTATAGATTGATTGAGGTGTCAATCCTAAATGACCCATGACTGGTATTCCTGCAGTTAGGATTCTCTTAACTGAATCTATTACTTCGGACCCCCCTTCCAATTTAACGGCATGTGCTCCAGATTCTTTCATAATCCGAATAGATGAGTTTAGAGCTTCCTTGGAATCGCCCTGATAAGAACCGAATGGAAGGTCAACGACAATCAATGATCTTTGAGCAGCATTAACGACTGATGTTGCGTGATATATCATTTGATCTAATGTAATAGGAACTGTAGTTTCATGACCTGCCATGACGTTTGATGCAGAATCACCAACTAAGATAACGTCGATGCCTGCCATATCTACTAATTTAGCTAATGAATAATCATAAGAAGTCAGCATAGCGATTTTTTCACCCTCTGATTTCATTTTTTGTAGCGTGTTTGTGGTAACTCTGGTAACACCCTTTGAAGGAGTCATAAGGTCACTCAAAGAAGGAGGCTAATAATACTACTTTTGATGTTGAAAATATCTAAAAAAAAGGCATAAATGGGTACAGAAATAGTAAGAGAGCTGATAAATTAAAGCACCCTAATTCTTATTAAATGGGGCGGCACCTTTTACCCGTGCTGGGACACGACTACATACCTATTGCGATATTCACATTGCTAGCTATAAGTTTTCCAACTTTAACGTTCTTTATGGGACGTTTTTTTAGACCTAATAATGACAATCCACTCAAAAGATCAACTTATGAATGTGGAGAAACTCCTATCGGAGATGCACATATTCAGTTCCATTTTCAATATTATATGTTTGCAATATTGTTCGTTGTTTTTGATATAGTTACTGTGTTTATACTTCTCTGGATGGTAGCGTATAGCGCTTTAACTATTGAAGCGAAAGCGATAATGGGAATATTCATGATGTGCTCACTTATTGGATTATGGTATGCCCTAAGTAAAGAGGATGTGATTTGGATATGAAAAAAGAAGACGTACGTGGAGATGCAGAACGTCGACGTTCAGTTGGAGCGATGACTACAGATTCTGATTTAATAATGGAAGATCCACCGGCAGGCGATTGGCTCACATTACGTTCTGATCAATTGTTAGAATGGATTGATGATGCCGTTTACAATGTATCTGAGGCAACCGGAATTAGGGAAGTAATGAATAAAATAACTAGACCGATTTTTAATTGGGGTATGCGCTTTTCACCACATCCACTCCATTTTGGAATAATGTGTTGTGCCTTAGAGATGGGTGCAGCATCAGGACCTGATTTTGATGCAGAACGTGTTGGCGTAATATATCGTTCATCGCCAAGACAATGTGATATTTTAATTGTGAATGGCCCTGTCTGTGAAAAATTAAGACCGAAACTGAAAACGTTGTACGAACAGATGCCTGAACCTAAATGGGTTATAGCGATGGGTGAATGTGCGATTTCAGGAGGACCTTATTGGGACTCTTATTCTGTAGTGGCTGGTACTGACACATTCATACCGGTAGATGTCTATATTCCCGGTTGCCCAGTTCGTCCGGAAGCACTAATCCATGGACTTCTTACATTACAAAAGAAAATTAGAGACCATGAACCTGGAATGTTTTTGAGGCGTTAAATTGAATATTGAAGAAACAGTTGAAGCACTAGCCAATTTGAAAGGTGTGAAAAACACTGGAATGGTTAGAAAACGAACCGGGTATATTGAAATTGAAAAGGAAGATATCTTAGATATTGCAAAAAAAATCAAAGATGAATTTGGGTTTGATCATTGCTCCTGTATATCTGCTGTTGACTATCAAACTGAATTTGAAGTTGTATATCATTTTTCCCGTATAGATGATGAAGGTGAAATGATAGAAATGAGAGTTATTTTACCTAGAGATTCTCCTGCTATTGATTCGATAACAGAACTATGGGGTGGAGCTGACTGGCATGAGAGAGAAGCTTATGATTTAATGGGAATTTATTTCATTGGACATCCAAATTTGAAAAGAGTTTTGTTACCGGATGGATTTGCTGGACACCCATTGCGAAAAGATTACGTTTATGAGATACATGAGGAGGAATGGTAAATGAGTGAAATGTGGATACATATGGGTCCGCAGCATCCGATGACTCATGGACTCTGGAATCTACGTGTAAAGGTAGATGGAGAAACCATAACAGACGCAGAGCCTGAATTGGGATATTTGCACCGTTCCGTAGAGAAACTTGGTGAAAGGCGTAAATTCTTTATGAATACTACTTTGACAGACAGACTATGTTATGCTAGTGCAATGACCTGGAGTCATTGTTATGTTCAAACAGTTGAGGAACTTATGGGAGTTGAAGTTCCAACTAGAGCTGAATATACTAGAGTGATAACCTTAGAATTACAAAGAATAGCATCCCACCTTATGTGGATGGGTGCTTTCATGCCAGATTTGGGTTTGATGACTGGATTTTTGTACGGTTTCCGTGATAGAGAAATGTTCCTCAACTTACTAGAAATCCCTAGTGGTGGTAGAATGCTTTACAATTACATGAGAGTAGGAGGGGTGAAAAGAGATCTGCCTACCGGATATGCAGGAAAAACTGAACGTGTATTGAAAACAATGGAAAGAAGATTGAATGAATATGAAAATCTATATGATTCTTCTAAAATATTTAGAATGCGTACACAAGATGTTGGTAAGATTAAAGATAGTGACGCCAAAAATTGGGGAATAACTGGGCCAAATATACGTGGATGTGGCGTTCCTTTTGATATCAGAAAAGCAGACACATATTCGATTTATGATGAGCTTGATTGGGAACCTCAAACAGCAACAGCAGGTAATGGTTGGGGAGATTGCTATAGTAGATATCGAGTAAGATTTAATGAAATTCAAGAATCGATTAATATTATTCGGCAGGCCTTGGAGAAAAGACCGGAGGGGCCTATAATGGCTTCAAAGGTTCCTGTTAGAACAGAAGGTGCAGCTTTCCGTAGAACTGAAGATTCTAGAGGTGAAGCTTTGATGTATGTTGTAGGTGATGGAACTGATAGACCTTATAGATGGAAAATCAAAAGTCCGATGTTCACTACTGTGTCTGCCTGTCCGAATTTCCTAAAGGGTTACAAGATAGCCGACATACCTGCAATAATGGGTAGTATCGATATGTGTATTGGGGAGACTGACAAATGAATTTGCTAGGATTATGTAAATTGATAGTTACTAAAACTACAATTCCGATTCTCATACCTATTCTTGATTTACTAGCTATTTCAATGCCGCCTTTTACGAATCCTTTTGGTGATACTGCAAGATGGATTGAGACTGATGGAGGTGTTACTACATTAGCTTGGTTTGTAGCAGTACAGTTCGCCTTTGCTATTGGGATGACGAATCTAGTAATGATGGTTTATTTAGAACGAAAAATAGCAGCAAGAATAATGGATCGTAGAGGGCCTATGCTTTCATTTTATGCTTTGAAAGAAATCTTTGACGATTTAGGTAGTGGTGGTGCACGTAATATTATTAAAAATTATAGTGGAATTGGATTCTTACAGAACGTAGCTGATGGAATTAAATTCTTTACTAAAGAAGCGATTTTTCCAGAGAAGAGTGACAAGTTATTGTATAGTATAGCGCCGATAATGTTCATATCTTCGTCTGTTGTTTTATTCGGTTTAGTTCCTCTTTCAGAGAGGTTTGCTGCAAATGCTGCACCGGCTGGAGTTTTGCTAGTTATGGCTGCTTTTTCTGTGGCACCGGTTAGTATACTTGCAGCTGGTTGGGCTTCGAATAATAAATATACATTGATAGGTGGAATGAGGTCTGCTGCGCAATTAATGGCGTACGAAATTCCACTATTGCTAAGCATGGCAGGCGTATTCTTAGTAGCTGGTTCATTTCATCCAGTAGACATAGTACAACAACAACAGGAAGCAACTTGGTTGTTAGGATTACCAATGTGGAACATTGTACCTCAATTTATCGGGTTTGTAGTGTTTATGATTTGTATTTTAGCAGAAGTAGAAAGAACGCCTTTTGATCTTCCCGAAGCAGAAGCAGAATTAGTAGAGGGGTGGACTACGGAATATTCAGGAATGAGATTCGGTTTATTTCTAATGGCCGAATATATTCGAGGTTTTGCCGGTGCTGCTGTAGCCACTATATTGTTTTTAGGTGGATGGACTGGTCCTGGACTTATTCCAGAATTCTGGTTCTTACTAAAAGTATATTCAATATTTGTATTCTTCGTATTTTTGCGCTGGACAGTTCCGCGTATAAGAACAGACCAAATTTTGATATTGGGTTGGAAGAGATTATTGCCTCTTTCGATACTTAACCTTGTTATTGTAATATTGATGACTGAATTTTCATCAGGAGTCCTATAATGGGAGAATCGAGAAAAACACCTACACCTAGCTTGATTGATCTATATATCAAACCGTTTACGGTTACGATAAAACAATTTTTGAGAGCGACTTTTGGAAAGCCTCAAACCGTTCTTTATCCATTGGAAAAGAGAGAATTGCCTGCAACATATAGAGGAATGAATGCAGTCATATGGGACCTTTGCATAGGTTGTGGAATATGTGCTGAAGTCTGTCCAAATAGATGTCTCAAAATGAAGCCCGAAGATTTAACAGAAGAAGAGCAATCAAGAGCATGGTATGGTTCTCATCTTGCAAAAAGAAAGAGTACTCCAGAAAGACCTGCCATTAATTTTGGACATTGTATGTTCTGTGGATTTTGCGAAGATTATTGCCCTACTGGTGCAATGACAATGACTGACTTTTATGAAATGGCAGATACTACAAGAGAAGGGTTGGTTTATCCTGCAAGATCATTGAAAGTAGATTTAGATGAAGTGCCTCAACTACCATTAACAAATTACACCATGGAATCTCCAGCTTTGGATACTGAAGTATGCATTGGTTGTAGTAAGTGTGTAGACAATTGTCCAACCAATTGTATAATAATGGATGATGGACCGATAACTAAAACACTGAAAAGTGGAAAGGAAAGGAATGTTCCAGTTCCGTATTTCGATTATACGATATGTATAGGTTGTTCAACTTGTGTAAAAGTTTGTCCTGTTGACTGTTTGCATATGGAACCGATTGCAAACACCGCAACCAGTGGATTAATAGAACAATTGGAGAAAGAGGGAGTAGCTAAAGCTGAATGAGTGTTGAAGTTGGTGTGTTTTGGTTATTAGCTGGATTAATCCTATTTGGAGCTTGGGCGATAGTAACTGGAACAGACATAGTTAGATCTATAGTTTGGCTAACAATTGTATTCTTATTAACTTCAGGAATTTTCATTATTGCTGATGCGGAGTTTTTAGCTGTTATACAGGTATTAGTGTATGTAGGTGCAGTTTCCGTAGTAATACTGTTTGGCGTAATGCTGACTAGAAGAACTTTAAGAGGTTCGACAGAAGATGTATAGGGATGCAGCAACGATAAGAGACACATTAGTGTCAATTTTAGTGATATATGTAGTGATGGGACTTATTTTTTCACCCTTACAAAAATTGAATGAAACTGAATCATTTGAAGAAGGTGTACAACCCATAAAGCCTACTGATGGTTTTTATCATCATAATCAAACCGTTCTATTCGAATGGACTTCAGCTACGGAGACATACATAGTGACAATTGAAAACGAAACCGAGATTTTGTTAGAGGAAGAAATATATGAAACATCGAGTTATAGAACGAAAAGATTGAATGCAGATAATTACACATATCAAATAGAATTTCAATCGATGAATGGTATTGATTTACAGATTGTAAAATCTGGAAATTTCAGCTTAGAAAGTCCATCGAAACAGACCTTTGAATGGGAAAGAGTGTCTATTACCTATGACATAGCAATCTATGATGGGGCAGTTCTATTCAAAGAAATAAATGATATTGAAACTAATGATACGTATGTAGATGGATTTGAAAACGGTGTTAGTTACACATGGCACGTAAAGGCAAATGATGGAGTAGGAACTTCGTCAGAATGGTCAACTAGTTATTCTGTAAATGTAGGAACGACACATTTTCTTGCGCTAGAATTATTCAACAATTGGCAAATGTCATTTGTATTGATTGGAATGATTTTGGTAATAGCATTAGTGGGTGGAGTTTTCTTAGCTAGGAGGGAAGAGGATGATTGATCCCGTTCATTATCTAGCTTTTTCATCTATGTTGATGATGATAGGTGTTTACGGCGTTATAACAAATAGAAATGCAATTGTTGTTTTGATGTCGATAGAAATAATGTTAACTGCTGCAAATGTTAATCTAGTAGGATTCTCTAGTTTCTATAGTGATTTAGATGGGCAAATATTTGCATTGTTTGTAATATCAATAGCGGCTGCTGAAGTAGCAATAGCCTTGGCAGTATTTTTGAGTCTGTACAATCAGAGAGATACCATTGAGCTCGATTTACTCAATAGGCTGAGGTTCTGATATGTTCGGTTTCGATGTTTTAGATTATACATGGTTAATACCTGCATTTCCGTTCTTAGCATTCTTGGCAATACTGCTTCTTGGAAAGCAAGATTATCCAACATTTAAGGGAGGAGAAAGAGGCGGTGCAATTGCCGCTATGGGTATTGGATTAGCAGCACTCCTATCAATAATGACTGCTTATCAAGTTCTAGTTAAGGATGTATTACATGATGAGCATTACATACAGAAAGAAAGAGTGTGGTTTGAAGGGAATACATTTGCATTCGATGTCGGAACGTATGTTGATTCTCTAGCTGCCTTGATGTTATTTGTTGTTGGAACAATATCATTCCTAGTTGTTGTATTTTCAATGGGATATATGGCTGGAGAAGGTGATAGAAGGGTTAGATACTTTGCAGAAATATCTCTTTTTGTTTCGGTAATGTTAGGATTAATAGTTTCTAATTCATTGTTACTTCTTTTCATATTTTGGGAATTAGTTGGTGTCTGTTCATATCTTCTAATAGGATTCTGGTACGAGAAACCTTCAGCAGCTTCGGCTGCAAAGAAAGCATTCATAGTTACTAGAATTGGAGATATATTCTTCCTGCTCGGATTAATAATATTATACAATACATTTGGAACTCTTAGATTTGACGAATTATTTCATGATCATGACGCTTTAGCAAGTCATGCAACTGAATTGAAATGGGCAACCTTATGCATATTCGGTGGTGCTGTTGGTAAATCGGCACAATTCCCTCTTCACTTTTGGTTACCAGATGCAATGGAAGGGCCGACTACCGTTTCGGCTTTGATACATGCAGCCACGATGGTGAAAGCTGGCGTCTACCTAATTGCAAGATTTTTCCCATTGATGGTTCACAGCCCTGATACATTGATTTACATCGCCGTAACAGGTGCTGTAACTGCATTCATTGCAGCTGCAATGGCGATGGTTATGTATGACATAAAACGCGTATTGGCATATTCTACAATTTCGCAATTAGGATACATGTTCCTTGCACTTGGTGCTGGAGGTTGGGCATTTTGGAATTCAGGAGGTGGAGAATTATCAGAAGCTCATGGATATACTGCAGGTATGTTTCATCTAATGAACCATGCATTCTTCAAAGCTCTTCTCTTCCTTGGTGCAGGATCTGTAATACATGCAGTCCACACACAAGATATGCGTGAAATGGGTGGATTGAGAAAGGCTATGCCTATTACTTCTTTGACTATGGGCTTAGCTGTTTTATCAATCTCAGGAATACCGTTCTTCTCCGGTTTCTGGTCGAAGGATGAGATATTAGAAGCGGTGCACCATAATGGTGAATATAGTGTGATCTTTAGTTTCCTTTGGGCATTGGCATTACTTACTGCGGGAATGACTGCATTCTATATGACAAGAATGTGGATGATGACCTTTAGTGGCCCTCTAGAAAAAACCACTACAGAATTAGTCAGAGCTAAGAAATATGATGACACTGGCGATTGGGTGTTAGATGAAAAAGAGGTAGAAAGTCATGCTCATGAATCTCCAGGAATTATGACTGTGCCATTGATGATTTTAGGATTTATGGCAGTCTTTTCCGGATTTTTCCTTTTCGTTGGAAATGGTTTTGGTTCAGCAATATATTATGGACACCATGAATCAACAGACGCATTTGCACTCATTGAACACATAGTTACTTCGAGTTTAACGCACCTCTCGATTGCGGTCGCTCTTACTGGAACTACGTTGGCCACAATAATGTATTATCAAGCAGATTATCCGGGGGCACCACCTTCGTCGAAACCTGACTTCATAGCGAAGAATGCAGTTACTAGCTGGCTACATGAATTCCTAAGTCAGAGAATGTACATTGTAGTTCTGACTGATTGGATAGGAACGAAAACATGGGATACGATATCTCAAATTTGCGATTTATTTGACCGAAAAATAATAGATGGAGTAGTGAATGGAACGGCTTCATTTACAATGAATTTTGGTGAGAATTTACGTAAAATACATACTGGATTTACTGCACACTACGCATCACTTTCAGTTGGTGGTCTTGGTGTGCTTGTAATTCTTCTTAGAATAGTATTTCCTGCAGTGGGGTGGACATAATGAATGGAAAATATTTCTTAATTGGAATCTGCCTTCTAATGTTACTACCTCAAGTATCTGCAGATAATTACACAATATATGTTGTAGAAGAAGGTTCAGATTACAAATTTGATCCGGAGATTATCAAAGTAAATATTGGTGATAATGTTACATTTGTATGGGTAGATACGCAATTCAGTCACAACGTAGTGGAAGTAGAAGATGAAGATGCTACAACCTCCAATGGTGGTTTTGAATCGGAATTTGGTGTTGGAAATTATACGTGGGAACTACCTGAATTTTATACTACTCAAGAAGGAACATACGAATATGTTTGTACACCTCATGCAACCCTTGGAATGCGAGGAGTTATAGTTGTTGGACCTAGTGCAATAGAACTTTCTGAATCTTGGGCAGAGGGGATACCTTGGTTAGCATTTCTGATTTTCACACCATTGATTGGTGTAGCTATGATTCTGTTCTTCCGTCAAAATACAGAAGCACCGAGATTGATAGCTATGCTTACAACGATTACGACACTCTGTATGTCTTTGATTGTTTTTACAAAAGCAGGATCTGATAGTGGATTCAAAATGCTTGAAAATTATGACTGGGCACCTGGATATGGATTTTCATTACTCATAGGAGTGGATGGATTAAGTTCTCCAATGATTCTTCTAACCGGATTACTTGGACCGATGACGGTGATGTTTGCTTGGGATGAAGAGAAACGTAGAGCCCTATTCTTCTCACTTCTACTATTAATGCAAACTGCAGTCTATGGCGTATTCCTTACTTTGGACTATCTAATGTTCTATGTTTTCTGGGAATTGACATTGATACCTATGTTCTTTTTGATTGCTGTATGGGGTGGTGAAAATAGAAAATATGCATCAATTAAATTCTTCATCTATACATTTACAGCATCGGTAATTATGTTAGTTGGATTTATGGCATTATACTTTGAAGCGGGTCTTGGAACATTTTCAATGATAGAGATTGCAAAGGTTTCACCAGAGTTTGATAGAACATTTCAGATATGGACATTTGCAGCCTTATTCATTGGATTTGCTGTCAAAATACCTGTAGTACCTTGGCATACTTGGTTACCTGATGCACACGTTCAAGCACCAACTGCTGGAAGTATTATCCTAGCAGGATTGATGTTGAAACTGGGACTTTATGGTATGATTAGAGCAGCCCTTACAGCTGCACCACTCGGTGCTGAATACTTCCAAGACTTGATGATTGTTTTAGCTATAATTTCGATATTATATGGTGGAATGTTGAGTTTAGCACAAGATGATTTGAAAAAATTGGTAGCCTATTCTAGTGTAAGCCATATGGGGATTTCCCTTTTGGGAATAGCGACATTTACAGAATTGGGATTAGCAGGTGCGATGTACATGGGCTTTGCACATGGAATATTGAGTCCAGGTATGTTTATGATTGCAGGATCGATTCACCATCAAGTTGGAACTAGATCTATAGATAAATTAGGAGGGATAGCCCAAAAACAGCCGAATACTGCTGGAATGTATGCAGTGATATTCCTAGGAAGTTTAGGACTGCCTGGATTGGCTGTATTTATTTCTGAATTGAGTGTTTTCATAGCGTTCTTTGAAACGCATGGATATTGGGTACTTCTACCATTAATGGGTATGTTGATTACTGCTGGATACCATTTATGGGCTCTTCAAAGATCTGTATTTGGAGAATTGACAGAGAAGATTGATGTTGAAAAAATGCATGAATCACCCTGGTATGAATCGAGCCCTATGTTTGCCGTTATTATTTTATCTGTAATCTTTGGAATCTATCCGCACATATTGATGGAACCTGTGACGACAGCTTGCTATGATGTTCTACGTGTAATGGGGGTAATCTGAAATGGAAGGATACTGGCTACTTACACCTGAAATAATACTTCTGATTGGAGCTATGGTCACTCCAGGAATATATTTCATTACGAATAAAAATACCCAAATGTCAACATATTTGGCAACTGTATTTCTAACGCTATCGTTCTTTGCTCTTTGGCTTACTTGGACTCCGCCATCAATGATGGGATTAACGGCTCATGAAATGATGAGTTATTCATTTTATGAAGGATATGAGTTAGATACTTTTTCACAACTATTCAAGACTCTCTTCATTCTCATCTCAATTGCTACTGCAATAATGAGTTTTAATTATATTAAAGAAGATGAACATCAGGTAGAATATTTCACGCTATTAATTACAGCTACACTTGGAATGATGATTGTAGCTTCGGCTTCAAATTTAGTTTTATTATTCATAGGTATAGAATTGTCTGCATTCAGTAGTTATGCTCTAGTTGCTTTCCGTAAGAAAGATGATTTATCAACTGAAGCTGGAACGAAATATGTCTTGATTGGGGCATTCTCTTCAGCTATGACGCTGTATGGAATTTCATTGATATATGCAGTTTCGGGAAGTTTGAATTTGGAAGAGATAAATGTAATCATGGAAAGCAAGGCTACCGATTTCTCTACACATATATTCATTTCAATATTATTCATAATAACTGGATTAGGTTTCAAAATATCTGCAGTTCCATTCCACTCTTGGGCTCCAGATGTCTATCAAGGTGCACCTACACCAATAACAATGTTCCTTGCAGCAGGAAGTAAAGCTGTTGGATTTGTTGCACTGTTCAAGATTTTCCTTGTTGCATTATCATCTGTTTCTGTTGAATGGGAAATAATGATGGGAATCCTCGCCATAGTAACTATGACGCTTGGAAATGTTGTTGCGATAACTCAAAATGATATTGGTAGGATGTTGGCATATTCTTCAATTGCACAGGCAGGCTATATTCTGATAGCATTACCTGCGATGACTGAGCCTGCAGTTGCAGGTGCTATAGC
>CEVQ01136552.1_pt1 | contig 16099 bp, 11 predicted proteins | sample 356551 | NCBI WGS metagenome assembly CEVQ01 (sample SAMEA2623756, study PRJEB7988) | marine metagenome | biome: marine biome (ENVO:00000447); feature: mesopelagic zone (ENVO:00000213); material: "saline water (ENVO:00002010), including plankton (ENVO:xxxxxxxx)" | depth 250 m | reverse complement strand
GAAATACGAACTCGCTTATGGCTTGGAATCTCCTTTGAATCCTTAACTCCCATTTTAGATAATTCATCTATATCCCCTGATGGAATCGCTAATGCTCCAACTACTAATGGGCCGATGACTGGGCCTCTACCAGCCTCGTCAACTCCAATGATCCAGTGGCTATCCACGAACCGTCGGCAACTTCACGGGTCTTCATCATCACGCAATTCTCGACCTAAAGAATCCAATTTTTTATCGAAGTCATCTAAGTCCAATACTATGTTATCCGGATGGATAATATCGCTTTCTTGCAATTGATCAGCGATTTCGATTGCGTCAAATATCGCATCTTCTGCTTGAGCCTCATCAAGCACATCTCCAGCCTCATCTATGACTTCTGAATCAGGAGAGGGTGAGACCTCCCTTGAATGGTCTCCCGACTTCTCCATGAATTTCTGTTTGAATTCCTCCAAATCGGTAGTTGGGCTTTCGATAATTTCTGGTGCTTTCTGACCCCCTTCTTCGAATTTAGACATCCAGTCTCCTACTTCCTCAACTACAACTTGTGGATTCTTACTTCGGTAATACTCACGGTCGACTTCGATTCTATACCGTATTGCAAAGACAACTGCCACCGTGCCTACAATACTGACAATGACAATCAAAATTGTTTGCAACCATCTCTGCATGAACTTGCTAAAAGCACTAGGCTCATCGGGTTCAGATGGGTCACTAGGCTCCTCACCGTCAATCTGTGCTGAATGTTCAACAATATGTAGGACGGAGGGGTCACGGACAGATCGAACTTCAACAGTCAATATTGCATCCGTTGCAATCGGGACTTCCTCTGGGACATCCATCCAAACTTCGAACAATACAGTTCCATCAATAGGCACATTTAGGATTTCAAATGACCTAGTTTCCTCATCTGGTAAATCATCCCAAGGCGCTAACACTCCAAAGCCTGTGAAATCGGTACATTCTACACTGACTACCAATCCGTCTGGACTATTGCCGATATTCTTCACTTCCCAATACCCCGTCAATCTTCCATCCATTACCTCGGCATCAGAACGGACTATTTCCCAAGCGTGAACAGCAGCAATTGAGACGTCGAAAGTCACCTCAGCCGGAATCCAGCCATCAACTTCCAACTCTATTCTAACTTCTCCAGAAAGTCCTGCTGCTAGGCCGATCGCGGTCCAAGCTGAAACATCGATTCCATGGACAGTTTGACCCGGTCCTAGATAACGGGTGTAATTGGTAATATTGACAACCAACCAATCTGGCTTCTCTGCGACACTCAGATTGAATAAGTATGCAGCATCTCCTGTATTTTCAATGTACAATTCTACGAAACAAGATTCTCCCGGACTAACATCGAACATACAATCGACATTCGTCAGTACTAATTCTCCACCCGAGCGTGGCACGATACTAACCGATTGATTCAGTCTCTCGACTTCTTCGACTCCTTCTGCCCAAAATCGCACCACCATATCCAATCTTCCAGAGGTACTTATCGGCGATTGGACTTGCATCCGAACCGTCGTCATTTCTCCTGGATTCATGTCTTCCAAACCAGCTCGGTCGTAGACTATAGCCGTCCATCCCTCATGAGCAAAGGAGAGGCTTGGTGTTTCAACAGGTGAGCCATTTTCGTGCAAGGCTGCGATATTGATTCCAAGTGAGTTAATCGAGTTACCAATATTCTGTAGAACGAATTCTAGGTCGACTACACCTCCAGGGTCAATTGAAGCAGTTCCGCCTCCTACGATTATTTGCATCCCCTTCCATTCACCGTAACGCAATGAGAAATTCCACCAATCCTCATTTCCAGTATGGTCTCCCAACAAACTTACACTGAAGTCATGTATCGAATTTGCTAGAGGGTAACCGGCGGAAACCTCTGGCGCAGTTACCGTAAATTGCATCCATTGCACTACATCGCTTGGAGCCTCAAAGGAGTGTCCAACTTCTGGACTTGTAGGATAATCCCAAGAAACCTCCCAACCCTCTGGGCCAGAGATTTCTATGAGTGCGGTCGTATTTACCTCTGCTAGATTGGTGAAGTTAGCAGCTATCCCAATCGCCAGACCAGACTCGATATTGAAAATTGAACCGGAATCTACACCGAACTCAACGCCTAGGTCCTGTAATTGCCAGGGGTAGGTTAAACCCGATGTATTGAGCACAGTGTGGTCTGCCCATTGTTGCAGTTCTAGGGTTCTAGTAGCATTAATTCCACCAGTGGAGGGCAAACCAACCGAATCTGTACCCGTAACTGAAACGTGAATTACACAGGCGGCCAAATATGTTCCTTGGATTGAAGGGTGTTTACCATCTGACGCGTACAAGTCGGAGAAAATAGTTCCATCTTCAGTGGCATTTGTTAGGGAGTTGAAGATGTTCTCAAATGCCAATCCAACTGGAGCAATAAAGACAGGTCTTTCTTCAGATGACAGATTCTCTGCATAAGCCAAATATCCGGTTTGTAGATGATTTTGCATGGTTTCGTAATCTGGATATCTCCAACTATTCCCCTCATCACCAAACCTGTAACCCCATGTCATGACAAAGAAGGTGTCACCTCCATTATCGTCAACCAATCCATCGATAATTTCCGCTCCTTGTAAACTGTCTTGCCAATAGGACGTTGTAGTGGGAAATCCAGGAACTTGACTTTGGTCTTGAAGCAGAATGAAATCGTGAGGTGTCCGCAAGGCATCGTACCATTCAGACCCCTCTGTTTCTGCTTGTTCTCCATGCCATGCGAGCGTCTTCCCTCCGCTTGTGAAAGCTTGCACTTCGGGGTCGAATCCTGCAGCATCCAACAAATTGTTTACTCTCACATGTAATTGATTGTTTGAGGTGTATGAATTTCCGAGGAAAACTAGGTCTAGAGTTGAATCGTTTGAGGCTGTCTCGGAATGTTTCGGGGTGTCAATTAACATGCTCGGCGAAGTCGAAATTGACAGAAATATGAGAATCACTATCATGGCCAAAGCCCTGCCTCGCATGGGAGACGCTCATCGTTCTCGCCTTTGATTTCTACCCTTTCTTGATGAATCGCATAAACGAAGGGACTATGGTCTGGGGTGCTGTTCGTCCTCCATGGCGCCCAAGTGGCCATTCAGCAAGAAAAGTGCCCCCGCCGTACCAAAGGCGAAACCGAAAAAAGCTGAAGTTGTGGAATATGAGAGGAAAGAAAAAGATGAACAAAAGGATTTGATTGAAGATAAAAGTCATCTCGAAGACAAGTCTTTCCTTGATGCTATGGCGCTTTTAGGCGACGACTGAAGTTATGGACTCAGAGAACCGGGTCATGGATTAGGCGGCCTAGCGCATCGATGTCAAAATCACCCGCTTGAATTGGCACTCTAAGGCCGAATTCAGAAGCGATTACGGGGTCTAATTCTCCAATTTGACCTACTTCTTCTCCAGAGATCAGAACCTTAGCACCTCTACCTGCTAACCAAGGCCCATCATCTGATTCAGTGGCTTCCCAAACAACATCATCTAGGTCAGCTCCAATATCTCTCAGTAGTGCTTGGGCAAATCCTTTGGCTGCGGAGAAACCACCCCCCACCTCAGCACAGGCCCAAGCGGCCCTTGTCGCATTGTGTGAATCCAACACAACAGTTCCAAGTTCGTAAACCCGTTGAGGCAATTCGTGATGACGATTGGCTGCGAGTAGTTGCAATAAACTTGGAAGAATCCTTTGACGCATCATTGTATGGTCAATGGTAATCGGGTTAGCCAATTCGGTAGTCTCGGCTAATCTATACCATCGGGTATTGTCAAACTGGACTCTGTCATTGGATAGAGTTAGGCTTTGAGTCTCCTGCAGATTTAGTGAGCGTAAACTCTCACGCACCCTTCTATGCAGGTGGGCAGAGGGTAATGGAATGGCATCTAAGTGAACTGATGAGAGTATATTTGGCATATTCTTGTAACCATAGCCGATGGCGATGTCTTCGACGATATCAACTGGGTGCATAATGTCAAATCGCCATCGTGGCATTGCGATTACATGTTCTCGCTCACCGACCTCTAGGTCAGCCCAGCGCTCGGCTTTGTTTACTCCGTCTGTTACGGCGCGGGACGTCATCAGAGTTCCTCCCATTCTTTGGATGGCCGAGGAAATCTCTTCACTATTGAGGGTCAATCCGAGAACGCGATTGATTAATCGGTCAGAAACTCTGTGTTCTTTTGCCTCCATATTCGGAGTTAATCGAACCTGTCCATCACAACCATTCACCTGGACTTGCTCTATTTTCCCTCCTCGCTCAGCCAAAGAAAGGCATACTAGAAGCAAACAGGCTTCAACAGCGCGTTCATCCCAGCCCGTGACATCGATGAAGAAATCAGTCGTCGAATCGGTAACTGTAGTGTGGTCCCCGTTAATTATTGGAGGGAAGGAAAGGATATCGTCATTAGAGTCAATAATTACAGGATAAACTTCCATTTCTTCCATTAAATGAGCATATTCGACGCCCTTTGGATGTTCAGTAAGTATCGCGTCTATAGTCATTTTTTCATCCATTGCTAGTGGTACAAATGAGTGTGAACCGGGGACGGTAATGACTCTGAATGGAGGACTCAAAGTCGAAAGGTCGTGGACTCCAATAGAAGAAAATCTCCTTCTTCGCCCGAGGCTTAGATGTAATTTCTCTTGGTGATCCATTAGGGATTGAATGAATTCATCTCTTCCCTCAGTAGTCTCACCGTTGTTTACACACCTAACGATTGCTGCCATGATAACCGGTCTGACAGATTTGAGACTGGAGTCAACATCCAGCACCATACCACTGTCGGATGTTTGAATGGATTGGTCTTGAATTTCGCCTTGCAAGAATGCTCGTCCGGCCCTTGCCATTGTTTCATGACTTAGCAAGTCTGGGCGGTCGGGAAATACCTCGACCTCAAGGACCTCCTCATCACTTCCTTCTACTGGGCATCCGATAGCCGGAAGCCATTCAGACCAAGACTCCGGAAAGTGCTCCGAGCCGTTGAGATTTTGTATGTATTCAAGCAGGCTATGCTGCAGATTTAGAGTCGGCATGCTAACACCTCAATTTCTCAACCACATTGGAAGCGGCCTATCGTATCCGATTAAGCGGAGGCCAGAAATTGCCGCTGTGTCATGATCAAGAGCACGCAAGTTACGCCTAGTTAATTCAGAAAGGTTGCTTATTCCCAATTCTAACATCCAACCTCTCATGATTCCATCAATCCAAGTCAAGGCAGCCTCTACATCATCGTCCGTCCCCGGTGCAACAATTGCTGAACATCCGGCTGCAATTGCAATTAGGAGGTCCTCTGCCGAAGGTGCTTCATCCAACCTAAGCATAATCTTCCTACCTTGTTTTGGTAGGCTCATGGCTTGTGCAACAAGACCAATTCTTGGCAAGGCCGCTGCCGCCCTAGAACCTCCGGCAGCGGCAACGTCGACTAATGCACCGTCAAGATCCAAGTCCACAACCAGTCGGAACAGGTGTTCAACCCTTGAAACGCTATCTTTCAGGAATACTAGTGAATCATCAGCCATCCTACTGTATAGAGAGACTAGCAGTGCTTCAATCTCTGCATCGTTAATTACAGGCATTTGGGTTAAATCTAGGACCATCCCCGAACAATTGTGGATGAGCCCAGCAGCTTCGAGAAGATTGTCTTCGGTGATTAACATTAGATCATTAGCCCTAGGTTCAGTAGTGACCAATCCGGGTTGGCTAGTGCCATAAGTGCCAGTATTTGCAGTCATCCTATCGGTTTCAATTATCCAAGGAAGGGGGGCAATCAAGGCATATTCATCTTGTCCAGCGGGGTGTAGTGATGAACTGGTGTCTATTGGTGAATGGGTTGGAAGTCTGTCTCTTGCCGAAGGAACTAGGGTAATCCCCTCGAATCCTTCAGTGATGGAAGTCTCGGGAAATTCTGCTTCTGGGGGGCCCTCTTCGCTTGGTACAATTACTAGAGCATCTGAATCTATGTGCAATCCTAATGGTTCAAGATGTTCAGCCAGTTCATCTAATTCACTGGCTTCGATCGACCTCATTGTTGCCCCCTCACCTGGTGGGGGGCAAGAGCCGGAGATGATTACACGGCCTCCAACCATACCTCTGCCAGGTTCATTTCCTGTGTTTCCAAGGACAACCACAGTACCGCCAGTCATTCCAGATCCGGTTGCCTCACCTGAGTGACCTCTGACAATGATGGATCCACCTTGCATTCCTGCCCCAGTTTCATTCCCTACAGAACCTTGAATGATAATCTCGCCTCCATTCATTCTGTGTCCCGCACGATCTCCAGCATCACTCTCGATTGTAATTCTACCAGACTTTTGGAAAGCGCCTAGCATCGAACTGCATCCGCCTTGCAGGGTGAAGGTACCACCATCATTCATTGCACCAGCACACTCACCTAGATCTCCAAGTAGCAAAACTCTGGAATTTTCAGGAAGGTGGGTGATTACCCCAATCTCCCCTTTCTTGGGTTTTTCATCGCCTTGTTTACCCCAGCCTATGCGAACCAGCAAGTCCCTCTCAAGTGCCTGCTCAAGCATCTTGTCAAGGTCTCGATTTAGTTTGACGCTCTTCACAGTGATGTCGCGCATGGCACTCTCATACATTGACGGAATGGATACGGTCTTCATTCTGACGGGCGCCAAGATACGGAATATTGCAATAATCTATGGTTTTTGGAACTCCGCCTCGTGAGAGCATTATTGATAGAGGTTCGATTACGGCGTTAGTTTGCCCAAAGGGCGTATGGGGCTACACCATGGGGACAATTAAGGTCGCAATCAACGGATTTGGAACGATAGGTAAACGTGTTGCTGATGCGGTAGATGCGCAGGACGACATGGAAATAATTGGAGTGTCAAAAACCGGCCCTTCCTTTGGTTGTGATTTAGCCGTAAAGAAGGGCTTTCCATTGTACTGCACATTTGATGATGCAGACAGAATTGCTGCCTTCGCCGAGCAAGGATATGACTGCAAAGGCGGTCTCTCAGACCTATTAGCGGCGGCAGATGTTGTAATCGATTGTGCTCCTGGAAAGATGGGAGCAGGCAATCTTGCTAAATACAAGGCCGCAGGAATCAAGCATATCTTCCAAGGTGGAGAGAAGCACGATCTTACAGGTATGTCATACACTTCTTGCGCCAATCATGCTGCTAATTTGAACGCAGACGGAACAAGAGTGGTGTCTTGCAACACTACAGGGCTTTCCCGAACTCTGGTGCCACTCTACGATTACTGTGGCTCACTAAAGGTCGAATGTACAATGGTTCGCCGCGCAGCCGACCCCGGTGACTCAAAGAAAGGTCCAATCAACGCCATCAAACCAGTTCTCAATGTTCCAAGCCACCACGGCCCAGATGTCATGACCGTAAAGCCCGAAATCGAAATCAACTCTCTAGCGGTTGCAGTCCCGACGACAATAATGCATGTCCATTCAATAATCGCTGATCTACCTGAAGGACATGGGCTAACTACAGAATCGATTATTGAGATGTGGAAGAATCAACCTAGAGTGATTGTAATGCACGGTGAGGAGAATCGAATTACAACTACTGCAGAGGTCATGGAGATGGCTCGTGATATTGGAAGAAAGTGGGGCGATTTACACGAAATCTTTGTTTGGGAAGACGGGGTGAAATTAGTGGAAAATCGACTATACTATTTCCAAGCAATTCATCAAGAAAGCGATGTAATTCCAGAGAACATCGATTGTATTCGTGCCCTCATGGGTACTGAGTCGGATTGGCGAAAATCGGTTGCAAAAACCGATTCTGCAATCGATACTTACTACGGTCTTTGAATCTAATCTTCTCAATCGCTTTTTGAATTGACCGTAGGTCAATCAACATGAACGGTCAAAAGCCCCTCATTCTCCGATAATCTCGTGAATGACCGCCGGCTGGTTCTAATTACCCTTTTCATGCTCGTTTTGAGCGGTTGGTCAATAGGGGTAACATCTGCTTCTGCTGAAAATGGTGAAACTGCTTCTGAGTATATCGAATCCGAAGAAGGAGATGTGTTATTCCAGCCATTTTCAAGTGTGTCTTCCAGCACTCATCAATTGAGGTTAACATCAGGACTGATTCATTCCCCATACGGTTCGTTTGACCCAATTCTACAACCGATGCCGTTAGGCCCAGAGAATATCTTTGATTATCAAGCACTTGATAGAACTAGATTCGCACTTGTACAATCTAACTCAGCAGATTTGACTACAATCCAACAAAACCTGCAAGAGATGGGTTTAGTTGTTATTGAAACCATCCCTGATGATACGCTTCTGATAAGAATTCCAATCCAATTCAATCCTGCAAAAACTATCTTTGAATTGAACTCAATGGATGAGGTTAGGTGGGCTGGAGAACTGCCAATTGCATGGAGGGTAAGTCCTGAGGTGGCCGCTATTGCTGGGAGAGAGGCAATAACTGTAGACATAGATCTAATTCCATCCCCTGACCTTTCTAGCCAAGAACTCCAGCGATTGGAATCGGACCTTGCATCCATCTCTGGAAAAATCGGGCCTAGGGGGATTTGTGACTCTCATCTCTGTCAGCCACAATCTGTCAATGCAATTTGGATTCCCCTTCTAGCGATGGACGGTAGAATATTGCAAATCCATCATGCTTCTAAATTAACAATTCACAATTCGCTGGCAAGTGATATTGCAGGAATCAACCAAGCCCTTGTGAATTCCGGAAACACTCTGAATGGAAGTGGAGAGGTAATTGCTATCTCGGACACAGGATTAGATGCAGATCACGGTGATTTCGATGGCCGAGTCCGTGGGATTTACCATCAGTTCGGCCCGGATAATTCAGCGCTCGATAGCAATTCTGGCCATGGCACACATGTTACCGCCACCCTACTGGGCGATGGCTCAGGTGATATGTCCGCCTTGGGAATGATTCCCGCAGCTACGTTCCATTTCTACCAACTAGAAGTAGACTCTTCTGGAATTTTGGCTAGATGGGGTTCTCTTTACGATATGTTCACACATGCTTGGCAAAATTCTGCTAGGATACAAACAAACTCTTGGGGTAATGAGAATTTAGTAGGCGAATACAGTTCAGACTCCCGCTCTGCGGATGCATTCATTGTCGATAATCCTCGCTTCTTGGTTTTATTTTCTTCAGGAGATCTTGGTGAAGGTGGCAGCAACACAGTCACCCCTCCAGGCTCAGCAAAGAATGTCCTAACCATTGGAGCCTCAACAACCGGATCTATGGGCTCAGACCCTGAAGGTAGCGTTCCTTCTTTTTCTTCCAAGGGCACGAGTCTTGATGGCCGAATAAAACCAGATTTGGTTGCTCCAGGTGTAATGCTTTGTTCTGCTCGTGCCGAGGAAGCAAGTAGCGTTCAAGGACAAGCCTGCTCAACGACGACTCATTCTGACGGAACTACACCTCTTTACATGGCATTGAACGGTTCTTCCATGTCTACTGCAGTCGCCGCCGGCGGCGCTGCGATGGTTAGGCAATATCTGCGAACAGATGTTGGAATTACCGAGCCAAGGTCGGATTTAATCAAGGCGCTGCTAATCAATGGAGCAGATGATCTCGGCACTGCAAATATTCCTAATCCATCTGAGGGATGGGGGCAGATCAACGTTGCAAATTCGATTACGCCTAGTGAAGGTGAAATCGATCTAGATCTTTTATTCGATGATTCTCGAGAGCTGGATCCTGCACACAGTTTTGTCTACACATTTACCGTTGATTCAACAACCGATTTCGATATCACCCTCGCTTGGGTTGATTTGGAAGCATCTACTATTGCAAACCAAAGCGCTGCAAAATTGGTCAATGACCTAGATCTAACAGTAATTGCGCCGGATGGTACGGTGTACTACGGAAATGTATTCTCAAATGGTTTCTCTTCAACAGGAGGAACTGCTGACCGTTTGAACAATGTCGAGAGAGTAAAGATTCCAGCAGGAAATAGTGGATTGTGGACTATTTCCGTCGGTCACGCAGGTGGAATGACGCAAAGTTTTGCTTTGGTTGCAAGTGGGTTGCTACAAGAACAATCCACAGCGGATTTAACTGTCTTTGAAGGCTCCCTAAGTACATCGATTTTGGCGCCTTTGCAAGGAGATACTGTACTTGTAGAAGCCGCTTGGCGAAACCAAGCATCGCAAGCCAGCGGCGCTTACACAATCGAAATTGAGGATTTGACTGAAGGAACAATTCTCTATACCTCCGACAGGACTTCATTAGGTGGCGGAGTTACAACATCACTATCCTTCCCTCATGTCTTCCAGACCACAGGAGATCATTTACTCGAATTGAGACTCGATACAGGAGATTCTGTTGTAGAGTTAAACGATGAGAACAATGGTGTGAACAATAATCACTATCAGCTTACGGTCCAGATTTCCCAAATCGGGGTCAGAATTACCCCACTGTTGGAAGACGGCTCTATTCCGATTACTACTTCGGAATTAGAGCAGGCCTTTACGAGGACATTAGACCCTAGAACAGGTAGTATGCTAACCTACGAATTCATGTTGCAAAATGAAGGGACATCTGCGATTTCAGTTGGCTTGTCAGTTACCCCAGTTCAAAGGGTGGATGAGCAAGGTATCCTGCAGTCACCCGCGGACGAATGGTGGAAATTACTCAATGAAACAGGACCTTGGGATCTCGCAGCATTAGGTGAAGATGAAGACTCAAGAATTGTAACTCTTACTTTGGAAGATGTCGACGCAGATTTGGAAGATCCTGCAGGTGCAAGATATGCCCTACCCGGTAACTTCGTAAATGACTTGAATTTGTTTGACAAGGATGCCCCCACGGTATCCCATACAATCAGAATTACATCTGTAGTGGAGAGGGTAGAAGGTCTATTCACGATTCTTGCTGGTACCGGCGATGATCTCGGAGCAAAGCCCGGACAAACTGCGACTTATTCCCTCTCGATTAGGAACACTGGAAATGGGGATACACAATACTCTGTCACCTGTGACAGTCCCAGTCAATGGATAGTAAATATCGGCAGCAGCGGTTCTTCATCGGTAGTATTGGACCCTCTAAGCAGACTACAATTCTTGCCATTACCGATTCATGTCCGAGTTCCTGCCGCTGATGGTGGCGAGCCCGCTGCAGGCGTGACTGAGGACATTACTTGTGTAACAACATCCGTGCAAGATTCTACTGTTTCTGCTACCGACACAGCCTCTGTCAAGGTGTTTGAGAGTTTCGATTTCACAGTGGATTTATTCGATGAACAAGGCAATACCTTGGGAGCCATTGCCCTAGCGGAAGATAGAGCAGTACTAAACGGAGATTTGTCTGAAACCAGTGTAATGGTCTCGAACGATGGAAACGTTCCAATGGACTTCACAATGACGGTCAGTTCCTCCCTGAATACGTGGGCCGCGCAGTTTGTTCACGGCCAGATTGAGACGAATGAAGAATTGCAGATTTCAATCGAAGCGGGAGATAGTGCCACAGTTTCAGTTCAAATGATGGTGCCAATGAATGCCGAGATGAACACTAGGAATACCTTGACACTCAGAACTACTTTAGTAGGCGGAGACATGGTTGTGAATGCAACCCGATTTATCGTTCAGGAAATCGCTGCACTTGAGGCCTCCGAGGATAGTACAATTATCGTTTCATTAGGCCAAACCGGTACAGCCGATGTATGGGTAAGAAATGCTGGAAACGTTCCTCTTTCCCTCACTTGGAGTATTGGAAGCCTGCCAATGAATTGGGTTGGGGGATTCCAATCTCTTATTCCATCCACACTAGACATGAATCGTGAAGCCTTGGTAACAGTTGGATTGGATGTTCCTGGAAATTTACCCGTTGGAATGATGGAAGCAACAGTTCCTGTAATCGTCGAGGCGGTTACACCTGGAATGGAAACTGTAACTCATACATTCGAATTGAGCGTCGAAATTACTCCCTCGATATTTGTTGATTTAACTCCAGATTCGATGACCTTGAATGATATTCAATCCGACTCATCCGGAATCTTTACAATCACAGTGACCAACCTAGGCAACCAACCTTCTGGATTTAATTTTGAAGCGAGCGATTTGGAAAATTGGAATATTGAAATTAATCCCATATCAGTGGGCCTGATTGCGGTTGGTGAGTCGGTGGAAATCAGTGTCAAAGCCTCACCAGAATCCTCAGCACCCCCTGGCTTGGCGAGTTTCGTGATTTGGGCCAACTCTACAGATAGTGGTGAATCTAATGCAATTACAAATGCAGAAATTAACTTGGAAGTTTCTCGAGCCAGAGATGACTCTTGCAGTGGTATTGGCTGCGTCATGGTTTCACTTGGTTTACCAAAGTGGACATTAGCGATTGTCTTCCTGATGATTCTCTCAGGTTTGGGAGTTGTTCTAGCTAGGATGCGTAGAGAATCAGCCACTTCCATGAGTCCGGATGAGGAGTTAATTCCTGTTGGTTCAGCACTTCATTCCGGATCACAAACAGAACGCAGGGTTATGGCTCTAGAAACAAGTTCAGCAGGTGAGGTATTGAGCAAGTCGGTTAGTGTCGACGAAATCTCCGATGTAATCTCCTCCTCTGCTCCATCTTTACCACCTCCAGTACCAGTTCCACCCGGCGCTATGCCTTTACCTCCCGGCGGTTTACCTGAAGGCTGGACAATGGACCAATGGGTGGCTTATGGCCATCTTTGGTACGAACAGAATACTTGAGCGGTCTCAGGGACTGTCTTAAGACTACGAGGCGGCTGGATGAGCCGATGACAGAGTCGATAGTACTCTTTGGGCCACCCGGTGCTGGAAAGGGCACACAAGCCGGTAGGATAGTGGAACTCACCGGTAAACCCCAAATCTCTACAGGAGACATGTTGCGTGCCGCTGTAAAAGCAGGCTCACCTATGGGATTGGCTGCGAAGGAGTACATGGATGCAGGATTATTGGTTTCCGATGAAGTCATCATTGGACTTATAGAAGAACGATTACAAAACGATGATGCTGGTCAAGGCGTTTTGTTTGATGGCTTCCCTCGAACCATTCCTCAGGCTGAATCTCTAGAGGTGATAGCCACCGTATCTTCAGTCATTTCCATAGAAGTGCCCGATGATGCTATTGTCGCCCGAATCGTTGGTAGAAGAATGGATCCAGAAACCGGAGAAATCTATCATGTGTCATTCAAACCCGCTCCTACTGAAATTCAAGACAGGTTGGTTCAACGACCAGATGATACGGAAGAAACTGTGAGGGCTAGATTAGGGGCTTATCACACCCAAACCGCCCCGTTAGCAGATTGGTACTCAGAGAGAGGCTTACTCATAAGAATAGATGGAGACGCATCAATCGAACAGGTTGGGGCTTCTGTAGAGGAAGCTATAGCATCCATTTCATGAGGCGGGAATATGTCAGGTCGCAGGAAAGGCCGCGACTCTGAGAGCCGAAAGAAAAGAGCAGATGAATCAATTTCGCATCTCTCTAAGGTGATGGTTGATTCCGAAAAGGATCTAGCGGATTTAGCGGCCCGAGATTTACTTCGAATTTCGAAGAGACATGGGGTAAGGGCAAATCGAAAAATCCGCGATTTAATCTGTAGAACCTGTAACTCTAAATTAAGACCCGGTCAGAATGCCAGAGTTAGAATCGAAGGTGGATTTCGCAAGGTTACCTGCCTTGATTGCAATAGGGTTCATCGCCGTAAAATGCTTGTGGAGGATGAGTAAAATGTCTTTAATTCCCAACCACATCAAACGCATGGCAATGGATAGGGATTTGCTGGTCTCGGTAAGGGTTGGAAGAAATGGTTTGACTGAGGCTATTGTTGAGGAACTCAATGACCAATTAAACAAGAGAAATTTGGTCAAGGTCAAGGCTAATAGAGGAGTTCTCGAGGGCTCAAATGAAAGAATAGGTTTGTTCTCAGAAATGGCTGAATCTACACAATCAACATTGGTTTTCCAAAGAGGCAATGTTGCTGTATTCTGGTCCGGTAATTGAGGGTCAAGCATTGCTGTTTTTTTGCATTCGTGATAGTGACTTATTTAGCCACATCAAAGTTCGGACGAATTAATGGTGACCGAAGCACAAGTTGTACTGGCTATCTTTGTACTCTCTTTTGCCTTAATTCTCTCTGAGGTTGTGCATAGGACGATAGCCGCATGGTTTGGTTCCGTGCTAATGTTGCTCTATGGTCACTACACCGGTGTATTCCACTTACACGAGCAATACAACGCCGCTGGTGAGTTAGTCAAAACCTACACTTTGGAACACACGATGTTGGGTTGGATAGAGTGGGAAGTAATTGGGCTGCTCCTTGGAATGATGATTTTTGCATCTATCCTCGAGTTATGTGGCTTCTTTGAGTATGTCGCCATCAAGGCCGCCAAGATGAGCAAGGGAGATCCCTGGAGGCTAATTGTTCTCCTCGGTACTTTCACCACTCTTCTCTCTCTTGTAATCGACAACGTCACAGCAATCATCATCATCGCGCCAGTAACACTCAGAATTTGCAATAAGTTGGAGATTAACCCAGTCCCTCCATTGTTGGCCGAGGCCATACTTTCGGATACTGGAGGGGTGGCCTCTATGGTTGGAGACCCACCAAATGTAATGATTGCAGCCGCTGCGGCTGACGAGGCACTTCTTGCATTTTCGTTCAATGGATTTTTATTCAGACTTGGAATACTGACTTTCTTCGCTTGGGTAGCAACATTGGGTTACTTCAGATGGTACTATCGAGAGTGGTCGGAACAGAAGCCACCACATGTTGACTTGTTGATGGAGGAAGATGAGTGGGATGCAATTAATGACAAACGATTGATGTTCTCTACACTGATCATTTTAGGGCTAACTGTAGTCGCATTTTCAGCCAAGTCATTTCTAGATTTAGAAATTGAAATTGATGGTATTGCTTTGGCTGGAGCCGGCTTTGCATTGATTTTTGCAAAACCGAAAAACGAGGACCTTCGGGAGGGTTTCATCAACGACGTTGTGGATAAAGTAGAATGGCAAGCGCTACTATTCTTCGCAGGTCTATTCCTACTGGTCGGAGCTGTTGGAGATGTGGGCTATCTTGACAAAGTCGCTAATTGGATTTTTGACAACTTTGGTGACGACGAGGTAAAGTTGGCAGTTGCGATTATTTGGGTCTCAGCAATTGCCAGTGCCTTGATTGATAACATTCCTTTCACCGCAGCAATGATTCCTGTAATTTTCAGTATTACGGAAGCCAGCGGCGGAGTCTTAAGTCCAGAGCCCCTGTTATGGGCTCTAGCGATGGGCGCTGGATTCGGAGGAAACGCTACTCCAATTGGATCGAGTGCAAATGTGATGACTGTTGCAATCAGCGAAAGAGGCCCTTACCCGATTACTACCAAAGAATGGGTTCGGGCTGGATTGCCTGTGATGTTCATCACTTGCATCGTGGCTACGATTTTCATGATGCTATTCCATGGAACATTGTATTCCTGAATTTTCGACATTGTTGTAGTGGGCAACCCCGTTGAATCTCAGTGTTCAGCGAACTTTAGTGCGACAGCATCAAGCCGTGAAGTCTCAGGCAAGCATCATGCTCACCTGCTCTGTGTGTCACATGGTCCTCAGTGAGTCAAGGGTATGCTCACTTTGCGGAAGCAAAACTGAGGATTCAATAGAAACTTCACTTGGGCAAGCAAGTACTGATTCGGTTGACCTACCTTTTGGGCTAGGCGATGAGCCTAGTCAGGAACAACCGAGTTTACCATTTGGTATCGATAATTCTCCTAAAACTGCTAAAGATGAACCCTTGGAAGGCCTTGGAGAGTTAGGAAATAGTGGACTGCCATTTGGCTTAGTAGACGCTCAAGAGACCACTAATTCTGAACCAGAGATGGTTGAAGAGATCGCGCAGAAAAATTCACTTCCTTTTGGAATTGAAGATGCACCCCCTGAAAACAAGTAAAATTCGCAGAAAATTACCTCTAAATCTTCAAATAAAGCACGTCAAAATTTACCCTTTGGAACTGAACATATTTTTGATAGCACTCAAAAATGAGTAAATTCGGCTCTCTATACTGCATTCTTACCCCTATTGGAATGACCCGCATCGTTCATATACCGAAGGTAGGTCGCACGCCTGCTTTTGGTGCACCCTTGTATGGGCACA
>CEVQ01010137.1_pt1 | contig 16127 bp, 11 predicted proteins | sample 356551 | NCBI WGS metagenome assembly CEVQ01 (sample SAMEA2623756, study PRJEB7988) | marine metagenome | biome: marine biome (ENVO:00000447); feature: mesopelagic zone (ENVO:00000213); material: "saline water (ENVO:00002010), including plankton (ENVO:xxxxxxxx)" | depth 250 m | reverse complement strand
GGTTAGTAAAAGCACAATTTCAACAGAATTTTTAGGCCTAGAGATGGTCTCTCCCATTATTTTGCTTTCTGGTTGTGTCGGCTTTGGTGATGAATACATTAGGCTTGAGGGCTTTTCAAATAATCATGTTGGTGGTGTAATTCTAAAAGGAACTACTTTGGAGCCAAGGCTGGGCAACGCGCCGCACCGGGTAATTGAAACGCCATCTGGAATGCTGAACTCTATTGGTTTACAAAACCCTGGTGCAAAAGAGGTTGTTGGTACGATACTACCGAAACTAGAGCCCCTTGAAACCCATTATATTGCTAACGTTTCGGGCTCTACTGTTGAAGAGTATGTAGAGGTTTGTAGAATATTTGATAGCTCCTTGGTTTCTGCAATAGAGCTAAATATCTCCTGCCCAAATGTAAAAAAAGGTGGCATGGAATTCGGCAATGACCCAGAAATGTCGGCGCATGTGGTAGAAAAATGCAGAAAAGCAACAAGCAAGCCGCTTATTACCAAGTTATCGCCCAACCAAGCGGATATACAATTAAACGCAAGGCTCTGTATTGAGGCTGGTACAGACGCTCTTGCTGTCATAAATACAATCAGTGGTATGGCTATAGATATAAACAAAAGGGAGTTAATACTGGGTAACCATGCAGGGGGGCTTTCAGGCCCAGCGATAAAGCCCATAGCCCTTAAAAAGGTTTATGACGTCTATCAAGTTTCAAAAAAACATGGAATTCCAATTATGGGACAGGGTGGTGTTTCTTCGCCAGAAGATGCTATTGAGTTTATCTTGGCGGGGGCGTCAACAATAGGTGTTGGCACAGCTTTGTTTTTTGACCCTTTGGTTTGTAACAAAATTAACAATGGTCTTGAAAAATACCTAAAAACAGTTGGTCTTAGTGGGACTGAAGAACTGGTAGGTGGACTAATCTAGCTCTGGCGCTATAGTAACCAAGCCTCTGGGAAACTCTTTGTGGTTTCTGCTTCCAGGTTTCGCCTCTTCTTCATCCAGGATTGCTAAAAAATAATATGGTGGCCAGTAGTGTCCATTGTTTTGTTGTTTGGGGTTGCTTAAATTCCTTTTCACATCATCTAGTGTGTCGCCTACGCCTAACCAAACGTCATCTTCGGGTGTTCTTGGGTCTTTTCTAAAAAGAAAGTCGTTGGGTCTCTTTAGTCCGGTTACATCTAGGTTCCAAGAATTTTTAAAAAACTTGTTGGTTGTTGGTGCCGGGTCATCTGTGTTGAGAATGTTTATAGAGAAGTCAGCGCAACTGCCGTGGTTTCTTGAGCCATAGTTGCTATCGAGAAAACCCCTTAAACCGAAAGCGTCTAGAAACGTGGTCTCAATATGGGCTCTGCCGCCAAGGTTTCTATATGTCCTGCATAGCTCGTCTGGTATAAAGCCACTTGCGCTATGCGCAATGATTCTAAGGTGTGTTAACTCCTCATAATCAACAAGCTCTTTGCCTATTGCTGCTCCAAACTTTAGTGCGTTTGTTCCCGCTCTTAGTCGGTTATTAGAGCCTGAGGACCAATTATAGTTTACTACCGCTGTTCCGGTTCTATTAGATATTAGTTTTTTATATTTCGCGGCTATTGCGGCAAGCTCTGGATTGAGCTCGTCTTTAGCGCCATGAAACAGTAAGACTATTTCCTCTGTGTTTGGAGAAAGTTTCAGGGGTTTTATATCAAGCTTATCTGGTGTTCTTGTGTAGGCCTCCATGAGGAAACAAAAGAACAAAAAGAACAAAAAAAGATAGGGTGTTGCCTTACCTAGCCTTTGGGTTTTTTTTATCATTGTTTACAAAGATAGGGAGGGCTGTAAATAAAGGCCCCCAAGGGGGCCTCACTATTTAGTCGGTTAGCGTTCCAACAATATGGGCTATTATTTTATAAGGGTCTGCGTTAGAAGCCGGTCTCCTATCCTCCAAATACCCGTTCCAATTGTTGTCAACCGTGTATATCGGGATTCTTATGCTTGCCCCTCTATCGCTAACACCATACGAAAACGTATCGATACTTTGGGTTTCGTGTTTGCCTGTCAGCCTCATATCGTTGTCAGAACCATAGTTTGATATACCATCTTTGTGAACTGCGCCTAGCTTTTCACATAAACTGTTCATTAGTTCCTCGCTCCCAGCGTCTCTCATTTGGCCATTAGAGAAATTAGTGTGCATGCCCGATCCGTTCCAATCTCCTTTTTGTGGTTTTGGATGGGTATTAACAGCTACGCCAAACTCTTCTGCTACCAGATGAAGAAGGTACCTGCTGATCCAAAGATCGTCTGCTGCCTTGAGCCCTTTTCCAAAACATTGGTATTCCCATTGTCCTAGTGCGACCTCTGCATTGGTTCCAGTTATCTTAATGCCGGCCTCTATACAAGCGTCCATATGCGCCTGAGAAATCTCTCTACCATAAACATCTCCAGCACCAACGCCACAATAATAGTCTCCTTGTGGCCTGGGTGTTCCCTCTTCCCACCCCAAAATTGTTCCATCCTCTGGGTTTGTAAAAAAGTATTCCTGCTCAAAGCCGAACCACCAATCATCTGATAGCAAATCAACGCATGCGTTTCTTGTATTAGAGGGGTGTACAGATTTGTCGGGAGACAACACTTCGCACATTACTAAGCTGTCTGAATGCATGGGGCCTGGGTAGGTTGTTACTGGTTTCAGAATACAGTCTGAGTCTCCGCCATCAGCTTGCTGTGTTGATGAACCATCAAAAGACCAGTCTGGGAGGTCAGAGCCGTGGTTTCCGGGGATTTCTCCGTCAATAACCTTAACCTTACTCCTCATTAGTGGCTCTGGCTGATATCCGTCCAGCCATATATATTCTAGTTTTTTCATTATCGCTCCTTTTAATTTCATTTTTAAATTGAGCTGGCAATAGAAGAATTTATCATGAGATAAACGACTCCGTTTCTTCAGCTTCCGCTTACTTGCGTCTCACAATCGGTTTAAAAACCAAATGTTTGTTTGCGCGTTGTAGTGAAATACACCAACACCCATATAATACTTTGGAACAAGAACTGAATCAATTATAGTTTGGACAATCCTTATATGTTATAAACAAAAAAGGACGTTATAATTCAAAAAACATAAAAAAGGGAATCATATTGGCCGCAAACAACATGGATGAACTGGTTTCGCTCTGCAAAAGAAGGGGTTTTGTGTTCCAGTCAAGCGAGATTTACGGTGGCATGCAGGGTCTTTATGACTATGGGCCGCTTGGTGTTGAGCTTAAAAACAACCTTAAGAGCGCCTGGTGGGCTTCGATGGTTTATGAAAGGGATGACATAGAGGGGCTTGATGCATCAATATTAAGCAAGCCCTCTGTATTAAAGCACTCTGGGCATGAAGATACCTTTACAGACCCCTTGGTAGACTGTAAAAGCTGCAAAAGTAGGTGGAGAGCTGACCATATACTAGATGACAAATGTCCAGGTTGTAAATCTGAGGATCTTACTGAACCGAGGCCGTTTAATCTTATGTTTAAAACAAGTGTTGGGCCAATTGATGATGGAAAAAGTTTTGCGTATCTTAGGCCTGAAACAGCACAACAGATATTTGTTAATTTTAAGAATGTCTTAGACTCAACATCAAGGTCGCTACCCTTCGGGATTGCTCAGATTGGCAAGGCTTTTAGAAACGAGGTAACGCCAAGAAATTTTATTTTTAGGCTTCGAGAGTTTGAACAAATGGAGCTTGAGTTTTTTGTTGAGAAAGGTACGGATGAGAAATGGTTGGATTATTGGGTTAAAAAGAGGCTTGACTGGTGGACAAACCAAGGAATTCCAAAAAAGAGGCTGCGTCTTTTTGAGGTGCCAAAAGAAGATCTTTCACACTACTCTAAAAAAACCGTTGATATTATGTATGCTTTTCCACATGGCGAGGAAGAACTAGAGGGCATTGCAAACAGAGCTGACTTTGATCTTGGCTCTCACACAAAAAACCAAAACAATTATAAAATTGACTCTGCGGTTAATGAAAACAAAGAGTCAACAGCAAAACTAGCGGCGCAAGACAAAAACAACAATTGGGAAATTCCATATGTAATTGAACCGTCTGCTGGGCTGGATAGGGGGGTCTTAGCAGTACTAAATGAGGCCTACAATGTCGAAAAACTAGATGGAAACAAGGAGCGAGTCGTACTGTCTTTACCTCCCCATCTTGCGCCTATTAAAGCGGCAATAGTTCCATTAAAGAAAAACAACAAAGATCTTGTTAGTTTAGCAAAGAAGATTAAGGCGTCTTTGCAATCGCTTGGCCTTGGAAGAGTGTTGTTTGAAAATAGTGGAAACATAGGAAAGAACTATAGGCGTCATGATGAGGTTGGAACACCGTTTTGCATAACGGTTGATTTTGACAGCTTAGAAAAGAAAACAGTAACGCTAAGAGACCGAGACACAATGAGTCAAGACACTATAGAGATTAAAGAACTAGGGTCTGTTTTAACCAAAGCAATTAGAAAACAATAAGTTTCATTACATGCGGCAAGCACTTCTTTATATAAGGTCGGCGGTTTATACGCTTATTATGTTTTTAAGTTTTGTGGTTTTGTGTTCGGTTGCCCTTCTCCCTAAACCAATAATGAACGAGAAAAGAAGGTGGAAAATTGCTGTTCTTTGGGCAGAAACAAACATCTATAGCTTAAAGAAAATCTGTTCGCTTGAATATGTCTTGTTGGGAACAGAAAACATTCCGAATGAGAGGTGTGTGGTCTTTTTTAAACACTCTTCAGTAATGGAAGCGTTTGTTGGGTTAAAACATTTTAGTCCTTCTTCTTGGGTTGCTAAGTATGAGTTAATGTATGCACCCTTATTTAGAGGGGCTATAAAGAAGTTTGGTCTTATTCCTGTAAAAAGAGGGATGGGTGGAACAGAAGTCAGCAAAGTGGTAGCTTTGGGGAAAGAGAGGTTATTAGAGAACAAGTGGATAATTATATTTCCTGAGGGAACAAGAATGCCTTACAAGCAAACCAAAAGATACGGGCTTTCTGGTGCTTTGCTTGCTAAAGGTGCTGATGTTTGTGTATTACCAGTATCACACAACTCGGGGAAGTTTTGGAAAAGAAGGGGGTTTTTAAAACACCCAGGAAAGATAACGTTTAGCATTGGTTGTCCAATTAAAACCTCAAGCAAAGATATAGACTCTATTAACAAAGAGGCACAAACATGGATAGAGTCTGAAATACGATCTTTTGAATAATCTAAGAGAATTATTGTTCATTCTCACCAATAAACCTTGATTTCTAAAGGTTTTTATATGATTTCTAGGGTTTAAACGTCTAGATTAGAGACATTTAAAGCATTTTCTTCAATAAACTGCCTTCTTGGAGCTACTTCATCACCCATCAGTGTTGCGAAAGCAAGCTTAGCCTCATCTTCATCATCAAGGGTTACTTGAACCAATGACCTAGATGAGGGGTCCAGAGTGGTTTCCCAGAGCTGTCCTGGGTTCATTTCTCCTAAGCCCTTATACCTTTGAATATTTTGTCCCTTTTTTGAGTTAAAGAGTATGCTGTCAAGACACTCTGTAATTGATTCATAGTTTGTAGTTCCTTCGCCATTAACCAAAGATACTTTTTTTGGGAAGTCTTTTATGTGTTTTTGGGTCGCTCCAAATATTTTGTATTCTGGAGACTTTAGGAATGTTACCGGAAGTCTTTTTAGGTGTGACGATCCATTGAGGCCTTCGTCTATAGTTAAATAAGAAATGTCATCTTCGTCAGTTACCATTTTAATGCTTATGTCTTCTCCAGATTCCCTTGACAGTTTTTTGGCCGCTCTTGAGTAACCCTTAACCCATGTATCAAGTTTCTTTTTGTTATTAGCCTCAGTTTTAGTAATTTGTTTGTACTGTGCTAGTGACTTAGATGCCGTATCTCCTATCTGTTTAGAGAGCTTAGAAACAAGCGAGGTTGCAGCTATGTGTTGCATAAGGATGTTGAAAAGACCATCCCCTTCTAATCCTTTTTTCTTACCTGGTTGGCATAACTTTAGTCCGCTTATAGCGTTATTGATGATTAGATTGTTAAGCTCATCATCACTATTGACATATTCTTCTTTTTTGCCTCTTTTTACCTTATATAGTGGCGGTTGGGCAATATACACATTTCCATTGTGAACCAACTCTGGCAACTCTCTAAAAAAGAATGTGAGTAGAAGCGTCCTAATGTGTGATCCATCGACGTCTGCATCAGTCATTATAATAACTTTGTGATATCTAAGTTTATTAATATCAAACTCATCGTCACCAATGCCGCATCCTAGAGCTGTTATAAGGGTTCCAATTTCAACTGATGAAAATATTTTGTCTTTTTTTGCTTTTTCTACGTTGAGTATCTTTCCCTTAAGCGGAAGAATTGCTTGTGTTTTTCTGTCTCGGCCTTGTTTAGCAGAGCCGCCCGCTGAGTCTCCCTCAACAAGAAATATTTCACTAAGGGCCGGGTCCTTTTCTTGACAATCAGCTAGCTTTCCAGGGAGTCCTGCAACGGACAATGCCCCTTTTCTAGTCATTTCTCTTGCTTTTCTGGCTGCCTCTCTTGCTCTTGCTGAGTCAAGAATTTTAGAGATTATAATCTTCGACTCAACAGGGTTTTCCATTAAGAATTCTTTAAGGTGTTTATTAACAATAGACTCTACTACCCCTTTTACTTCTGAGGAGACTAGCTTATCTTTTGTTTGAGATGAAAACTTAGGGTCAGGATGTTTTACAGATATTATTGCTGTCATTCCTTCACGACAGTCGTCACCAGTAACTGGGTTTTCATTTTTAAACTCCTTATCAATATAAGAGTTAATGGTTCTGGTTAAGGCGCCCCTATAACCAGCTAAGTGGGTGCCTCCATCTTTTTGTCTGATTGTGTTAGCAAAACAATACATATTTTCTCGATATGCCTCATTCCATTGAATTGCTATTTCAACATTAATGTCCTTAAGCGTCTTTTCAATATGAATCACGCTTTCATGAATTGGTTTTTGTAGTTTGTTCAAATGGGAAACAAAAGCCTTAATCCCCCCTTCAAACAAAAAGGTTTCTTGTTTATCTGCTCGTTCATCAGTTAGGTTTATGGTTAAACCAGAGTTTAAGAACGAAAGCTCTCTAAGTCTTTTTGCTAAAATATCAAAACTGTATGTAGTGTAAGTAAAGGTCTTCGAGCTTGGTTTAAAGCTTATTGTTGTTCCGTTTCTATCTGACTTGGGTCCCTTTTTCAGTGCACCTTTGGGTTTTCCGTGTGAGTAGTCCTGGAGATATACGTTTCCTTTTTTATGTATTCTTAAGTTAAGAGACTCAGAAAGAGCGTTTACAACAGAAACGCCTACTCCGTGTAGGCCGCCAGATACTTTGTACGAATCATCATCAAACTTACCTCCCGCATGGAGAACGGTCATAATTACCTCTGCCGCAGACTTTTTCTCGCCTTTGTGTTTGTCAACCGGAATGCCTCTTCCGTTATCTTTTACGGTTATAGAGTCGTCTTGATGAATAATGACATCTATTTCTGAGCAGTGCCCTGCCAAGGCCTCATCAACTGAGTTGTCAACAACCTCAAAGACCATGTGATGGAGTCCAGTTCCATCGTCTGTGTCACCAATATACATGCCGGGCCTTTTTCTAACGGCGTCTAGTCCCTTAAGGACCTTAATGTTGGTGGAATCGTAATTCTTCTTAGTATCTTTTTTGGTTTTAGGCATTGTTTTTGTTTCTATTTGAAACTACTAAATTATATCAAAATTTAAGGATTATTTTTGAGCTGGGTGTAATATATTTCCGTCTATTTTTTTAGTGGCTAAATGATGAGGTAACGATGTTATAAGTAGTTGATTTTCAAGGCTTTTTATTAAACCGAATAGTTTATCGTTCGCTCCCTCATCAAGTCCTGATTCGGCCTCATCTATTATAATTATTGAGTTGGTTTTTTTGCGCTTTTCTACTGCGTTGTTTAGTGCCAGCAAAAGCGCTATTGATGACAGTTTTTCTTGTCCGTGTGAAAAATAGCCTTTTGTTTTGTTTTTAGCTGCCATTAACTTGTAATCTTCCTTTTGTGGGCCTGGTGATGTCCTTTTTAGGACCATATCTTTACCTAAGCTTTCTTTAAGGCTGTCTATTAGTGTCGCCTTGTCCCAACCAGGATGAAACTTTGTTTGTATCCCTATACCCAACAACTCGTTAGATATTTCCTTTAAGTATGTTGCAGCCTCGTTTAACAGCTGCTGTCTTGCTTTGCTTATTCTCTCACCTGCCTCGGCTAGTGGCTCATCCCAAGACTGTATGGCTCTTCTTCCCTCTCCTTTGCTAATAGCTCTGTTTCTTTGTGATAAGCATTTGTTTAGTTTTTTGTGGTTGGTTGCGTGCTGTGGTTCCACGTGGAACACCGCTCTATCCAACAGGTCTCTGCGGAATTTCGGCTGGCCTGATGATGCATTAATTGCGTTCGTGTCAATCAGGCAGAGAGGAAACGTTTTATGGGCGTTTTGTTGGCCCACTCTCTTGTTGTTAAGTGTGTGCTTCTTTTTTTTTCCGTCAAAGATAAGAGATGCTGTATAAATACTGTTTGTGCTGAGAAAAATAGTGCCATGAAGTGACGCTGTTATTTTGTTCTTGTTGGTTATTTCTTTTATTGTTGCTCCCTGAAATGACCTGCCGTTTAATAACAAAACAGCAGCTTCTATAATGGAGGTTTTGCCGCACCCATTCTTTCCTATAATGTGGTTAACCCTATCAAAAGAAAGTGCGTCGTCTTTTAGTCCTCTGTAGTTTTTGTGAACTAAGGATCTAATCTGCAAGTCTTAGAGCCTCATTGGCATAACTACAAACTTTGACTCGGGATCGGTTGGATCTGTGATTAGTGCGCTACTGTTTTCATCGTTTAGGCCAATGTTAACAAGGTCTCCGTCGCATGCGTTAATTGCGTCAATTAGATAGGAAACATTAAAGCCAACAGAGAGGCTTGTGTTTGTGTTATCTATGATTAGTGTTTCTTTAGCCCTTTCTTGTTCGGGGTTCTCAGAAGAGACGGTTAGTTTGTCGTCGTTTAGATCGATTCTTACGCCTTTAAATTTTTCGTTGGCAAGAATTGAGACTCTTTGAAGGGCTGGCCTTAGTTCATTAGTTTTAATAAGTATGTTGGTGGTTGTTTCTTCTGGGATTACTCTATTATAGTCGGGGAAACTGCCGTCAATTAGTTTAGTAATTAGTGTTACGCTGTTTAAATTGAAAGTAGCTTGATTATCTGTAAAAGATACCTTTGCCTCTCCTTCTTCGTCTATTATTCGCTGTGCTTCTTGTATTGCCTTTCTTGGGACTATAAAGCTGCTCTCTTCAACTTGTGATTTATCTATAGACGCTATTGACCTGGCAAGTCTGTGTCCATCTGTACCAACCGAGATAAGTGAATTAGGGCTTGTTTCAAGCAGCAAACCATTCAAATAAAACCTAACGTCTTGTTGGGCCATTGCAAAATGAGTTTTGTTGAAAAGGGTTTTTATTGTCTTTTGCTTAACTACAAAGGTTGTTTCCGCAGTAGTGCTTTCAAATAAGGGGAACTCGTTAGGTGGAAGCGACAGAAGTTTAAACTTACTGCTTGATGCCTCTATGGTTAGGTCTGTGTCAGAAACGTGTATTGCTAGTTCTTGGTTTTCAATAGATCGGATTATTTCATAAAGTTTTCGGCCTGGTGCGGTTGTTAAAAAGCTTGCACTATTTTTGTCTAAGTTTGTTTCTGTGCTCAATTGAACCTCTAGATCTGTAGAGGTTAGTGTCAACGTGTTGTTGTCTGATTCAATAAGTATATGTCCAAGTATGGGCATTGTTTGTTTTCGTTCCACGACGCCAATTATGCTTTGCACTTTTTCTGCAAGCTTATTTGAATTTATATTAATAGTATTCATATTATTTAGTTATTATTATTATAGGTCCTGTTAGTATGTAAATAAAGTTAAAAAAGCTATATATATCAGTATTTTAAGAAGAAATTATTCTTGATGTTTTGTTTATATCTCAATATAATTGTGGATAAAATGTTAGTAACTTTAGTCCGTTTTTTTATGTACACTTTACTCACATTAACAACAGCCGTTTAATATTATTATAATCTTCGAGAATCTTTATATCAGTAGATTTTAATTCCTCTACTTTCTTACATGCATGAATAACAGTTGTGTGGTCTCTTCCACCAAATAAATCTCCAATTTCAGGCAGGCTGTTTTTAGTTAATTCTTTAGATATAGCCATCGCAACCTGCCTAGGCCTAGTAATAGAGCGACTCCTGCGCTTAGAGTGAAGATCTGAAACCCTAATGTTGTAGTACTCTGCCACTGTTTTTTGTATGTTTTCAATAGTAATTTGCCTTGACTGAAGGGACAAAAGATCTCTTAGGCACTCTTTGGCAAGATCAACTGATACGGGCCTACCAGTGAACCGAGAGCTCGCAATAACTTTTCTGAGGGCCCCCTCTAATTCTCTGACGTTCGACCTAATGTTTTTAGCAATAAAAAAAGCAACATCTTCTGGCAAGCCAAAGCCCTCAAGCTCTGATTTAACCATTAAGATGGCGACACAGGTTTCCATTTCAGGGGGGTCAATTGATACAGTTAGGCCCCAACCAAATCGAGACCTAAGCCGCTCTTCAAGCCCCTTGATCTCTTTGGGGTATTTGTCGCTAGTAATTATAATTTGGCTGTCGCTTTCTAGGAGAACGTTAAAGGTATGAAAAAACTCTTCCTGAGACTTATCCTTGCCCGCAAAAAACTGAATATCGTCAATAAGCAAAACGTCAAGCGATCGATAATCGTTTTTAAAGGAATTAAGCGCATTATGCTGTAGCGCTGAAACCATTTCTCCAACAAATCGTTCAGAATGAACATAGGCAACCTTTTTATCAGGGTGTTGCTCTTTAATAGCATTTCCAACGCTTTGCATTAGGTGTGTTTTGCCCAGACCAACACCACCATATATAAAAAAAGGGTTATAAGATATTCCCGGGTTCTCGGTTATTTGGAGAGCGGCAGCTCTAGCAAGTTGATTGCTTTTGCCCCCAACAAAATTATCAAAAACGTAACGACTATTAAGCGGAGAGCCCACAGGGGTTTCTCCTTTTTCTACAACCACAGATGTGTTTTTAGGCGAATAAGGCTCATCCCCTATAGATATGGCAACAGTGGCCTTTCCATCAAGCCTTTTTGATGCAACAGTTTTAATTTTTTCTAGGTAGTTTTTTTGAACCCAATTTACGACAAATTTATTTGGCGCTAAAAGAGTAAGGCTTTGTGCTTCTTCGTCTTCTATTACAGAAAGAGGCTTTATCCAGGTATTAAACTGAGATTCTGTAAGGTCTGATTTTAGTATTGATAGACAATCATCCCAGACCTTATTTTGCATCTTTTTTTACCTTTTTTGTGGGTTTATATAAAAAATATTAAGAAAATAAATACTATACTTTTAAAGTTAACTTATCCACAGGTTGTTTTTATGTTGACATATTATAGCTACTTAAATAACCTTCTAAGCCCTAACCATCTTTTGTATCATATTGTTTTTAAATAGGGTTTTACGTAGTTATGAAAAGAACATATCAGCCAAGCAATTTAAAAAGAAAAAGAACACACGGCTTTAGGTCGCGCATGGCGACTAAAGCAGGTAGACTCGTTATCAACAGAAGACGAGCAAAAGGCAGAAAGAAACTCTCAGTATAGTCCAAAATGCTGCGATCAGCACACATTGACTTTAAAACAGTTATTTCCAATAAGCCCATAAGCAGAGACAAAACATTTGTCGTTTATTGTTCTCAAAACAAGCAAGAGAAGTGCAGGCTGGGAGTAAGCATCCCAAAGGCCATAATTAAAAACGCGACAGAAAGAAACAAGCTTAAAAGAATAGCAAGACACAGTCTTTTCAGCCTTAATGAAAAAGCCATAGACATTGTCATTGTTTACAGGGGTACAGCAAACAAATATGATGCTAAACTGATTTCTAACAGCCTTGAGTTTCACAAAAAGAACATAATAAAAATAACAGAAGAAAAGTGGAAAATCTGAGAGTAGCCTTATGGACAGGATTTGCGGTGTTGCTTTATGTAACATATTCGCAGTGGTCATATGTACCCCCACCACAGACAAATAACACAGAGCCAGCCACAAACCAACAAAGTCTTAGTCAAAACAGCCAACCAAACGACGATGTTCTAGGCTTATCAAATACGCTACCATCTATTGAGGGCAGAGCTATCAGCCGGGAAACGCCATCACCTACAGTAAGAACAGAAGTGCTTAAAAACAATGTTTTTGAGCTATATATAAACCCAAGCCGAGGGGCAGACATTGTAGGCGCAAAACTAACAAAGTATCACCCATCAAAACAACAACAGGAAACACCAATCGAACTGCTTTCACTCGAGTCAGATGCATACCATTACTTTCAGACCGGCGTGCTATCTTTGGGGGGTGAAAACGAAGCCAACCACACACAGGCTTTCACAAAGCTTTCGGGGCCGACCCAGAGAGACGGCAAAACAACCGTTAAATACATATGGCAACAAGGAGACATAGAGGTTATCAAGACCTATACCGTAGTAGACAACTCCTACGCTGTTTCGCTTCAACAAGAGGTAACCAACTACTCGTCTCAAAACTATTCTTTCGTTCCCTATGTTCAGCTAGTGAAGAGAAACGCCGAAGTAGAGAGATCAATGTTTGATGTTGAAACCTACTCCTTTAATGGGGGCATCGTTTATGACGGGGATAGTTATGAGAAGCTCTACCCAGACGACTTGAAAAAAAACCCTTACAACCAAACACACAATGCTGGATGGGCAGCCAATATCAAACACCATTTTTTAGTCGCTTTTGTGCCACCATCTGGAGAAGCATACAAGTATGAGGCAACACATTTTGAGGCAGACAGACTTAACAAAATCTCAGCAATATCTTTAGAAACAAGAAGCGTTACATCAGGGGCGAGCGAAGCTGCAAAAACAACACTCTTTATCGGGCCAAAACTCCAAAAACAACTCAGAACGACAAGAGACGGCCTGGAGCGAAGCGTCGACTATGGAAAGCTATCGTTTTTAGCCTCCCCACTGTTTTGGCTTCTGGAAAACATCCATGACTACGTTGGGAACTGGGGGCTTGCGATCATATTGGTAACGCTCCTTATAAAAATCATCTTTTTTAGGCTGACAGAATCTAGCGGTAAGTCCATGGCCAGAATGAGAGAGTTACAACCAAGGATTAAAGCCATACAAGACCGCTACGAAACAGATAAGCAAGCACAGAGTAAGGCCATGATGGACCTCTACCAAAAAGAGAAAGTGAACCCAATGGCAGGTTGTCTGCCGATGTTAATACAGATTCCGTTTTTCATTGCTTTTTACTGGGTGCTGTTAGAAAGCGTTGAAATCAGACAAGCACCGTTTTTTCTTTGGTTGAACGACCTTTCTTCGAGAGACCCATACTTTGTTTTACCAATTTTGATGGGCCTTGGAATGTGGTTTCAGCAGAAGCTTAACCCTGCCCCCCCAGACCCAACACAGGCCAAGGTCATGACAATTCTTCCAGTAATGTTCACAGGCTTGTTTGCGTGGTTTCCTTCCGGTTTGGTGCTTTATTGGCTAACAAATTCGCTGCTCTCAATCGCACAACAATGGAGAATCAATAAGAGGATCGAGACAGCAAAACCCGGCACAAAATAAAAAAGATCGTGAACACCAAGATCCAAAGCCTTTCTGGAACAATAGCGGCCCAATCCTCAGCACAAGGAGCTTCAGGCATCTCTGTGATAAGGGTTTCAGGCTTGAAGGTTAAGCCAATAATCAAAAAGACCTTAAAAAAAGAGCTGGGACACATGAAGGCAGAACTCACCCCATTTTATGATCAAAATGGGAAGGCTGTTGACCGAGTAATAGCTCTCTTTTTTGAGTCACCGGCGTCTTATACTGGAGAGGACACTCTCGAGATAAGCTGCCATGGAAGCACCGCGGTTGTAGATGAAATTCTAAGCTCGCTATACCAACAGGGAGCCCGACCAGCTAACGCAGGAGAGTTTACAAGAAGAGCCTTTCTTAACGACAAGCTTGACCTTACCCAAGCCGAGGCTGTAGCAGACCTAATCCAGAGCACCTCTATAGAGGTTGCCCGGGCGGCCCAAAACTCACTCGAGGGTGTTTTTTCAAAAAAAGTTTTTGCTATCCTAGATTCTCTGGTCGAGCTTAGGAGCATTGTTGAAGCCTCTCTTGATTTCCCTGACGAGGAACTGGAAGAAACGGGGCACAAAAAAAACCTAGAGAAGCTTTTTATGCAAACAAGAGACAGCTACCTAACACTTCTTGAGCAAACCAGAGTCGCGTGCAAAATAAGAGAGGGTATAATTGTCGCCATAACAGGCGAACCAAATGTCGGCAAGTCAACACTGCTTAACCGGCTTATTGGAGATGAGAGAGCCATTGTCAGCGAAGAGCCAGGAACAACAAGAGACACAATAGAGGCCAACACAACCATTGATGGATATTCCGTATCTTTCATAGACACCGCAGGAATAAGAAAAACAGACAATAAAATAGAAAAAGAAGGCATCCGAAGAGCGCTAGAGGCCGCAGAAAGCGCAGACCTAATTCTAGAGGTTAAAGACGCAACACATGAAAACACAGGAGACAGCGAAGATGCTGGCAAGGACCATATGGTTGTCCTCAATAAAGCTGATTTGTTAAACAAGAGAGATGACATAAAGTCTAAAACTAAAAACGTCTTTCTTGTTTCAGCTCTTGAGGGCAGAGGGGTTAACAAGATTGTTGAAAACTTGAGCAATAGATTTAAAAACCAAAAAGACATAGAGCTAACCATAACCGCAAGAAGAAGACATTTAACCAGCCTTAAAGAATCCTTCCGGTCATTTGATATAGCCAGCAAAAAAGAAAAAAACGATGAGGCAGGCGATATTGTTGCAGAAGAGCTGCTTCAGGCGCAGAATAGTCTTTCCGAGATAACAGGTGAGTATTCTAATGAGGAATTGCTCGACTCAATTTTTAACAAGTTTTGTATTGGGAAGTAGTTTGGGCAAAGAAGAAAGAAGTTATGACACAATAGTAGTCGGTGGCGGACACGCCGGAACCGAGGCCGCCGCTGTATTATCCAGAATGGGACACAAAACCCTTTTGTTAACCCACAGCAAAAAAAGTGTTGGGCAAATGAGCTGCAACCCAGCAATTGGCGGTGTTGGCAAGGGCCATCTTACAAAAGAAATAGACGCACTAGGCGGGCTGATGGCAAGGGCCGCAGATGCTGCGGGTATACACCTTAAAACATTAAACGCTAGCAAAGGCAAGGCCGTACAAGCAACAAGAGCACAAGCCGACAGAAACCTTTATAGGCAAGCAATCCACGCACAACTGATGGAGCACACAAGCCTCACGTTGGTTGAGGGCGCAGCCTCTAGGGTTTTGTTAGAGGGGGGTGTTTTAAGAGGGGTGGAAACAGAGTCAGGAGAGCGCTATTTCTCAAAGAAGCTAGTGTTAACTGTTGGAACGTTTTTAAACGGCGTTATCCACACCGGGAGAGAGCAAATCAGTGGAGGGAGAAAGGGAGACAAGCCCTCGATAGCTCTTGCCAAGCAACTCTTGGAGATCTCACCAAGAACAGGAAGACTTAAAACAGGCACACCCCCTAGGTTGCTAAGGAGCAGCATCAATTTTGGCGTACTTCAAGAACAAGCAGGAGACGATCCTAGGCCTGTTTTTTCATTTATGTCCTCACGAGCAGATCATCCAGAACAGGTTAGCTGCTATATCACACACACCAACGAGGAAACACACAGCATTATAAGAGACGCCCTGAAAAGCTCGCCACTTCATACTGGGGCAATTGAGGGTGTGGGGCCAAGGTATTGCCCATCAATAGAAGACAAGGTCGTTAAGTTTTCAGAAAAATCCAGACACCAGATATTTGTAGAACCTGAGGGCTTGGATTCCAACGAGGTTTACCCTAACGGCATCTCAACAAGCGTTGAAGCAAAAAAACAAGAAGAGTTTGTTCGGAGCATTGTTGGTTTTGAAAATGCCGAAATCACGCAGAGCGGTTACGCTATAGAGTATGATTATTTTGACCCCAGAGACCTAAACCCAACCTTTGAAACCAA
>CEVQ01074825.1_pt1 | contig 16128 bp, 23 predicted proteins | sample 356551 | NCBI WGS metagenome assembly CEVQ01 (sample SAMEA2623756, study PRJEB7988) | marine metagenome | biome: marine biome (ENVO:00000447); feature: mesopelagic zone (ENVO:00000213); material: "saline water (ENVO:00002010), including plankton (ENVO:xxxxxxxx)" | depth 250 m | reverse complement strand
ATCAATTTTGGTTTTTTTGTTATCGAAATGACTACGGGTTGGATTTCTTCCTCAATGGGTCTTATTGCCGATTCGTTAGATATGTTGGCTGATTCCATTGTATATGCATTGAGCCTTTTTGCCGTAGGCGGCGCTATTTCCAGAAAAAAGAAAGTGGCGAAATTCAGTGGCTATTTTCAGATGGCGTTGGCCCTGCTGGGATTTTCGGAAGTCGTGAGAAGGTTTTTGAGTAGTAGCGAAACCCCTTTGTTCCAATGGATGATCATCGTTTCCATTTTCGCCCTTATCGGCAACCTCGTTTCCCTATGGTTGATAAACAAGGCCAAAAGCAAGGAAGCGCATATGCAGGCAAGTGCCATCTTTACCTCAAACGACATTATTGTGAACGGCGGGGTAATACTGGCAGGGGTGCTGGTTTATTTTTTAGACAGTAAATGGCCCGATTTGGTCATAGGCGGTATTGTATTTGCCTTTGTGATGCGAGGAGCCATTAGAATTTTAAAATTGTCCAAATAACGTATTGGGAAGAAAAGAAATAGCAAAAGAAAGATTTTGGAAAGGAATCCAAATGCCATATCCCGAATAGGACTCAAAACTACCCTCGTAGGTATTTTGATCAGTGCATTATTGGCATTGATCAAAGGTTTGGGCGGGGTGTTCGGGCATTCTTATGCCCTTATTGCCGATGCGATCGAATCCGGGGCGGATGTGCTGACATCCGCACTATTATGGGCCGGGTTGAGATGGTCGTCAAGGCCACCGGATGAAAACCATCCCTACGGACACGGTAAGATAGAGGCCCTGGTGGCGGTGGGTATTGCCATAGCCCTAACCATTGCAAGTGGTATAATCATAAGGGACAGCATCGACCATATTCTGGTACCCCACAAAACTCCTGCACCCTTCACACTCTTCATACTGGTATTTGTTGTCCTCACGAAAGAGGCGTTGTATCGCTATGTCATGAAAACAGGTGATGAAATCAATAGTTCGGCCGTCAAGGCCGATGCATTTCACCATAGGAGCGATGCCATTACGTCGATAGCCGCTTTTATAGGGATTTCCATAGCATTGATCGGTGGCGAAGGGTTTGAGATAGCGGATGATTTCGCGGCACTCATTGCAGCGGGCATTATTCTGTTCAATGCCTATAAAATAGCTAGGTCATCGGTAAGGGAGTTGCTGGGCGAAGCTGTTGAGCCCGAATTTCGAAATGAGGTTATCCGACTGGCCGAAGCCGTTCCGGAGGTGGTAAGGGTAGAGCGCTGCTATTCCCGAAAGATGGGAACGGCCTTTCATATCGATATGCATATTTGGATCGATGGGGAATTAACTGTGACCGAGGGCCATGATATTGCACACAAAGTAAAGGAGAGATTGTTCAGGTCATATTCCGAGATACTTGACGTGCACATCCATATCGAACCTAACAAAGAGAGAAATGTTAAAATGACAGAATTATGAACAATTGGCTATGGGTACTCGTTTTGGGCCTAGCGGCCTGGGCAGCACACTGGGGTGCGGATCGATTGTTGACTCCTTTAAAGTTGCTCCGCAAGCAATGGGGGCTTACCGCATCCGCTGGAGCCGCTTTTCTTGCCCTTGTAACGGCCAGTCCTGAAGTTGCCATCAATATAACCAGTGCGGCACGGGACGTTTCCGATATTGGCCTGGGCAACTTATTGGGTTCCAATATTATTTCCATTCCCTTAATGGTGACCATAGCTTATTTTGCTTCCAGGAAACAATTCAAGAACAACAAGGAACATCAAGAACATCTTGATAAAAACATTCTGGCGTTGAACAAACGTTCGGTTTCCGTACTGTCCCTTCCTTATCTGGGCATTATCGCCCTTGTGGCCATTTTAACTCTGCCAAAGCCCTGGCGTGGCCTGCAACCTGTGGACGGGTGGATTATGCTGGCGGCCTATGCTGCGTTCTTGACCCACGCAATCATAAAAGGCAAGGAAAAGGGCAAAAAAGTAGAATGGAACAAAAAACAGGTCTGGTTATCGATTGCCGGGGCATTGGCCATAGCAGTCGGAGCATTTTTCATAGTGAAGGCGACCGAAAATATTGTTTCTGCCCTAAATATTTCTGAAATCGTGGGAGGCCTTTTCATCACGGGCATAATGACCACCGCACCGGAAATATTCAAGACCTGGAGCGTGGTAAAAGGGGGAGAGGTGACAGCGGGCACCACCAGTGTTATAGCGGACAATGCCGTAACGATGACGGTAGCATTTTTTCCGCTGGCTTTGGTAACCACCCCCATTGAGGACTTTGAGCTGTTCTGGGTCAACCTGGCCTTTGTCGGGCTTATGCCACTTTTATATTCGCTATTTGTCCATCAAAGCAAGGAGCTTCATGGGTTTAGTAGATGGCAGATTTTTGTATTTGATGCGGCATATATAGTTTATTTACTGGTCATGGTTTTTTACGTGTTGAAACTTTTTTGATAGATGAAAAAGGAACTTTTTAAAGATTGCTCGATGAGGCTCAATATGCTGGATGAAAACATCCACAAATTGGCCGTAAAGTATGCTGAGGAATACTATACAACAAACCAATGTTCCAAGGAGGAAGCCCTTGAACGCGGCATTGTAAAAGCAGAGATGGAAGGGCGAAAGCTCTAAAAAAAGTATAGAATATGGACTGGACATTTGAAGATTTCAAAACAAAGCTTGATGGCCTACAGCCGTCAGTTCGGAAGAAGGCCCTCAAAATTGCGCAAGAATTGGTAAAGGAGAATGGGTATTCCCGTGAGAAGGCCATTACGGAGGGAATCAAACGTGCAGAAGAATGGTTTTATGACCTTAGGGGATAGCATTGGTGCGTTGATTTAAATAAAGCACAGTATATTATGTCACGGGAAAGGAGAAAGCGGAGAATAGAGGAAAAAAAGGGTAATTCAATAAACAGGAAAGTGAGAACCAGAAAGGAGAAAGGGTATTGCCTGTTGGTTTTTGTAGCAATGTTCCTTGCGGTGCTTACAATTGCCTTTCTAGATGCAATTCTATATGGTTTTTACCTGCTTTTCAATTGAATAATTAAACCTAAAAAGAAAGATTAATGGAGTCAAATCAATAAAAACAAAATGATATGAAAGATAACGGAATTTTAATACCTGTAGATTACACACAGGTTTCAGAAAATGCGGTGAGCTACGCAATTGGGCTAGCACAAGAATTGAAATCAAAACTGGTTTTTGTCCACGCCTATTCAGTGGCATATCCATCAGGTACGCCCATCGGCATGGCAACTATGGCACACAATGTAACAGATACCACGGCATCACAAGAAAAAATCAATAAAGAAAAATTGGATAAGTTTCTAAGGGGCTTTCCTGAACTGGACAAGTTGGAATTTCAAGCAATGGTCGGTTTCGGGGCAACGGTCGATGTGATTTCTGGCCTGGCCAAGGAAATGAATACCAGTCTTGTCGTTATGGGTACCAAGGGTACGGCTTCGGGATTTGATGAAATTTTTATTGGAACCGTTACCGAAAAGGTGACACAAAAGGCACCTTGTCCGGTACTGGCCGTACCTGAAGATGCCAGCTATACTGCATATAAGCGTATCGGGGTCGCAGTGGATACGGATAGTACGGATTATAAAATAGATTTTGAAATGTTGTCCAGATTATTGGAAAACTATAATGCACAGTTGCACTTTGTACATATAGCGGACAAACAGGAAAGGGTGCCGGAGAAAGCATTTATTCGTGAAAGATTTGGCAAACTTCTTGTACCTAAGCAATGGTTCTTTACAGTTATCGAGGAAGACAAACCCGAAGAGGGTATCGATGAATTTTTAACTGAAACCCCAATAGACCTATTGGTTTTGCTTTACAGGGAACACGGATTTTTTGAGGCACTTTTCAAAAAGGGGCTAAGAAAAAAAATGCTGTATGCCTCTAAGGCCCCATTGCTGATAGTTAAGTAGCCCTTCTATTTATGTGCTCTAGTAAATATTAGTTTTCGCTTACTATGCGAAATTAGTGTACTCATTCTTGGTGCGGGTGGACTTGCCACAATGTGGGAAGCAGTATTTGCTGATGTGGGGGTAGCATTATTGGCAATATTCAATGCGGTTCGATTGCAGAAGATGAAGTGGGCATAAGCCCGTAGTAAATATCGAAATTTAAATATTCATTCTGGCCAACTATCAATATCCGATAGAACGGGATTTGCATAATTAAATCAACAACCCTTTTAAGATGTAAACACCCCTTTCTTGACAAATTATTATAGTTTAATTTAGGCTTAACTAAAAATATATTTATATTTACAAAAATATAATTGTAGTAATGCCTAAAATCATTCATTTCTTTATTGGCCTGTCTTTAATCTCTCTATTTGGCTGTGAAAATTTGGGCCCCGAAGAACCTATGGAGTTTGAGTTGTTGGATGGCCCGTTGGACGGATTGTCCATAAGTGAGCAACAGCGTTTTTTAGCCGGGGATATTGCTTTTAACGATGATGTTTTTACCGTTGAAAAAGGCCTTGGCCCCTTGTTTGTTGGCACCAGCTGCGCAAGTTGCCATTCAGGGGATGGCAAGGGTCATCCTTTCAATCAACTTATCAGGTTTGGTAACAATGACTTGAACTTACCCTCGATGTTATCCTTTGGTGATGGCAGGAACCAAATTCAAAATAAAGCCATACCGGGTTTTGAACCAGAGAGCGTGCCGGACGGCTTCCCATTTTCAGTTTTGGTCGCTCCGGCGGTGACGGGATTGGGTTTGTTGGATGCTGTCCCTGACACGGATATTTTGGCTCTCGCAGACCCTTCTGATGCAAATCAAGACGGTATTAGTGGAAGACCTCACTACAATATTCCTCCTGAATTCACCAAAATTCGGGATAATAGTGTTGCTCAGGGCAACAATTATATCTTCAGGTTTGGAAAGAAAGCGGGTAGTTATGATTTGTTGCACCAAAGCGTCAGCGCATATAACCAGGACATAGGGATTACATCCCTTTATGACCCCATTGACCCGTTCAGTGGACTTGAAGAGGATCCTGAGATTAGTACCCAAACCTTGAATGATGTCGTTTTCTACCTTAAAACCTTGAAAGCACCCATTCCCAGAAATCAGACAGACCCTGATGTCATTGCCGGAAAAGAACTCTTTGAATCCGTACAATGTACTGCCTGTCACACTCCCACTTTGACCACAGGGTTTTCCCAGATTGAATCCTTATCCTTTAAGGAATTTCATCCCTACACCGATTTATTGTTACATAATATGGGCCCCGAACTGGATGATGGATTCACCGAAGGCAATGTTGAAACTTCTGAATGGAGAACCCCACCTCTATGGGGAATCGGCTTATCGGCCAATTCCCAAGGCGGGCAAATGTTCCTATTACATGATGGAAGGGCTTCGAGCATTGAAGAGGCAATTGAATTGCACGGTGGTGAGGCCGATAATTCAAAAGCCCAGTATTTGTCCCTGACCCCAAAAGAAAAATCACAACTGATAAAATTCATTAATTCCCTATAGGTGCATAGAAAAGATTTTATTAAACAATTTGGATATCTGATTGCAGTCCTGCCAGCTTCCTCCGCTTTACTCAGTAGTTGCGCAGGCCTGTATTATGCATCCTTCGTTGAAGAAGGGGGAGTGCTAAGAGTATCAAAGGGTGAGTTTCAGCAGGTGAAAGGGGTAAAGCAGATTGAACGTGATTTTGTGGTCATCCAGGGCGATTCCATGCGATACCCCATCGGAATATTCAAAACACCAAACAATCATTATATGGCCAATTTGATGCAATGTACCCACAGGGGCTGTGAACTCAGCATCGGCGGCGGCATATTCAATTGTCCATGTCATGGCAGTGAGTTCGACCCTTCGGGCAGAGTTTTAGAAGGACCGGCCGAAGAAAATCTAAAGTCATTCGAAATAACCGCCGATAATGAAAATATCTATGTGCATGTCTCGTAAAATATATGCAGCCATTGCTTTAATGAACATTTACGTTTTAACCCTTAGCTCGCAAACTAGCGACAGGGACAGTATTCAGGAATCGATGAATATGGATGCGGTTTATGACCGTCCTTTTCTAACTTTCGATAAATTTCCAGTCAATCTGGGCGGTTATCTAGAGGCGAACTCAATCTACAGTATTGAGGACGGATTGTCGGAGGGGCTTTCTTTTCAGGCCCGAAGATTGACCCTTTTCGTTTCGGCATCCATTTCGAAGCGCATTAAATTCTTGACCGAACTGGAATTTGAAAACGGGACAGAGGAGATTGCCATTGAATTCGCCTCCATGGACATTGCCTTGCACCCCTTATTGAACCTTAGGGGAGGCATCATACTGAACCCAATAGGGTCCTTTAACCAAAACCACGACGGGCCAAAATGGGAGTTTGTAGAACGGCCCGATGTTAGCACCAATTTATTGCCCGCTACTTTCTCCAATGCCGGATTTGGTATATATGGAAAGGCATATAAGGGAGCTTGGACCTTGGGATATGAGGCATATCTTACCGATGGCTTTGATACAAGCATTATAGATAACGTGGAAGAAAGAACATTTTTGGCCGCAGTCAAGGAAAATTCCTCGCGATTCGAGGAGAATTTTAGTGGCAATCCGCTCCTTACCGGTAAGTTCGCCATCAAGCATAGAAAATTAGGGGAATTGGGCATTTCCTATATGGGCGGGACCTACAATAGGCAGGAAGTTGACGGGCTTCAGGTTGATACCAAATCAAGGAGTGTAGATGTTCTTGCGCTGGATTTAAATACTGCCATAAAAAAAACGGGAACAAGGTTTATTGGTGAAATGGCCTATATATGGGTTGATGTTCCGGACACTTTTACCCAGCAGTTTGGCAATCGGCAAGTTGGTTTTTTTGTGGATATTGTTCAACCGGTACTAAAGACCGAAGTATTGGACTGGGAAGATGCCGTACTCAACCTGTCGCTCAGAACGGATTATGTGGACTACAACATTGGCAGGTTTGCCCAGACCAATACGAATATTGGGGATGACCTGTTCGCTATAACACCGGCACTAAGCTTTAGGCCCACGCCACAGACCGTATTAAGGATCAACTACAGATACCAATGGCAACAGGATATTCTTAACAATCCAGCCTCAAGAACGGCTACATGGTATTTTGGATTCAGCACCTATTTTTAATAAAATATTCTACATAGCTGCTTTGATTTCATATCGGGTAGAATGTACTTAAGTAAGGTGTGATTTTAAAAGAGCATCGATGGATAATATTATTTAAGTATTTGCTTAAATAATTATATTAATATATCTTTGTCAAAAACAGTACTATGGCACTTGAATTAAGTTGTACGCGCGCCGAGGCCGACCAAAAGCAGCTAATGCGTTGTCGCGAAACCTTGGGAACAAACTCAGAGGCGATTGTCGAAATCAGCAAAGTGCTAGCCTTGGCCGGTAACGAAACGCGATTAAGGATACTATTCCTGTTAAATGAGGAAGGCGAGCTTTGTCCCTGCGATTTTGCCGATATACTTGAAATGAGTGTCCCTGCGATTTCCCAGCATATCCGTAAAATGAAGGATGTGGGATTGATTACTTCGAGACGTGAAGGGCAAACCTTGTATTATTCATTGGTCCAGAATCATAACGAAGTATTGGACAATGTATTTACCAAAATTCAGAAAAACAAAAAGGTAGCATAAAATGGAAACAGGAAAAACCTCGAACAAGGTCGCCTATGCAGGAATATTGACGGCCATAGCGGCATCAATATGTTGTATAACCCCAGTTTTGGCATTGATTGCCGGAACCAGTGGAATCGCATCCACGTTTTCTTGGGTGGAACCATTTCGGCCTTATCTTATCGGCATCACTATACTCGTTTTGGTCTTTGCCTGGTACCAGAAACTACGACCAAAAACACAGGATGAAATTGACTGTGTATGTGAGGATGATGCAAAACCCTCCTTTTGGCAATCCCAAAGCTTTCTTTTAATAGTTACAGTTTTCGCGGGATTGATGCTGGCATTTCCATATTACTCCAATATGTTTTATGCACAGCCCAGTAAGGACATTGTCTATGTCTCGCAATCCAATATTGTAAAGCACACTTTTAATGTTGAGGGAATGACCTGCGCAGGGTGTGAAGCCCACGTAGAGAGCGAGGTCAACAAACTGGGTGGCATATTATCGGTCAAGGCAAGTTACGAAGGTGCAAATACCGTAGTGGAATATGATAAAACCAAAACCGATTTTGTCGCAATCCGAAAGGCCATTAACAGCACAGGTTATAAAGTAATCGATGGTGAAAATAAAGAAAACGAGTAGATGAAAAAGTACGATGTCTTTGTTATCGGTTCTGGGATGGCAGGGATGACCGTTGCCAATAAATGTGCTTCCAAAGGCCTTAAGGTAGGCATTACGGATGAATTGCCATATGGTGGAACCTGCGCGCTAAGAGGTTGCGACCCCAAAAAGGTAATCATCGGTGCGACCGAAGTAAGGGATTCTGCTATGCGCCTAAAAGGAAAGGGTATCGATACGGTTCCCGTTGTCAATTGGCAGGATATAATGGCTTTCAAGCAGACCTTTGTTGACGAAATGCCGCCGAAGATTGAGAAAGGCTACAAGAAAAATGGCATCGAAACCTTTCATGCTTCTGTAAAATTCGTTGACAATGACACGCTTCAAGTGGGGCGAGAAACGATTCAGGCAGATAAAATTGTAGTGGCAACCGGCTCAAAACCTAAAGTTTTGGATTTCGAAGGCGGGGAACTTGCCCTGACCAGTACAGATTTTCTGAACTTAAAGAAATTGCCCGAATCTGTATTGTTTATCGGAGGCGGTTACATAGCCTTTGAATTTGCCCATATCGCTGCTCGTTCCGGTGCCAATGTTACGATAGTGCACCGGGGCGAAAGGCCCCTGGAAAATTTTGATCCCGATATAGTTTCACATCTTGTTGCGGCAACCGAGGATTTGGGAGTAAACCTGGTTCTGGAAACTGAAGTGACCAAAATTGAAAAAATCGAAAAAGGCTACTTAATAAGTGGCACTACCAACGGGAACTTGAATCAATTTGAAGTGGAAGCCGTATTCAATTCGGCCGGAAGGCCTCCCGCTATTTTCGATTTGGAATTGGAAAGAGCAAAGGTCGCCTATTCCAATAAAGGGATTTCGGTCAACAAATACCTCCAGAGCACTTCAAATCCCAAAGTGTACGCCGCAGGGGATGCAGCGGAAACGGGGGGATTGGCTTTGACACCCGTGGCCGTAATGGAGGGACACGTAGTATCTTCCAATATCCTAATGGGAAATTCCAAAGAAGTGGATTATCCCCCGATGCCCACGGTGGTATTTACCTTGCCTACAATGGCATCCGTCGGAATGACAGAAACCAAGGCCAAAAACAGTGGTCTTGAATTTAGGGTAAACTATGATAAGGTTGATGATTGGTTCAACGCAAGGCGCCTGAATGTTGAAGAATATGCTTACAAGACAATCATTGATAAAAATAACGGTACGGTTCTGGGGGCACATCTTATCGGGCCACACTGTGAGGAGACCGTCAACCTGTTCGCGATGGCAATAAAGACCAAAATGACCGTAAACGATTTAAGGACGATGATTTTTTCTTATCCAACATTATCCTCGGATATTCCCTATATGCTTTAACAAAATATCAAAATTTATGAAAAGTGAAGAATACACTAAAAAGCACTGGGAAGAGGTTTATACCGGAAAAAGTGATGAAGAAGTAAGTTGGTTTGAAGGGAAACCCTCGACTTCATTGGATATTTTAGCTTCCCTTGACTTACCTAAAAATAGTTCAATTATTGATATTGGCGGGGGGAACTCAAATCTTATAAGTCATTTGTTGAAAAATGGCTATAACAACCTGTCCATTCTTGATATTTCAGAAAATGCACTTCAGCGTACCAAATCAAAATTAGGCAAGTCAGCCGCAAAGGTGCAGTGGATAAATTCGGACATTTTGAATTTTGAACCGACCCAAGACTTTGAGTTATGGCACGACCGGGCTACTTTTCATTTCTTCACACGGGAAGAAGATATCTTAAAGTATATTGACATACTGGGTCGTTCCCTTAAGACGGGAGCGTATTTTATACTGGCAACTTTTTCGACCACCGGGCCAAAAAGATGTAGTGGATTGGAGATTACCCAATATTCTCCTGAAAAACTAAAGGAATTGTTTAAAGTAGATTTCACCCTATTGGAATCCTTTGAAAAAATTCATAAAACCCCTTTTAAAACAGAGCAAAATTTTATTTATAACCTGTTTCAGAAAAAATAATATGAACTACGAGAAAATCCTTTTAAATTCAACCATTACCTGTCCCGAATGTGGACATACGAAAGAAGAGGAAATGCCCACAAAGGCCTGTCAGTTTTTCTATGAATGCGAAAACTGCAATCAAATATTAAGACCAAAGGAAGGCGATTGCTGTGTCTTTTGCTCTTATGGGACGGTTGCCTGCCCACCAATACAAGAAGGCTCTGGTTGTTGTTGAATAATTTCAGGATAAATTTGTAGAGCACCCCCAGTACAATTCTATATTGCCAAAATTTTAAAATCGATGATACCACGAGATTTAAGCAAGGACATAAAAACGAGGTTGCAAAGTATCAATGGGCAAATTGGTGGCCTCATTAAAATGCTCGATGAAGATACAGACCCAGAGAAGATTTTAATACAGTTCAAGGCAGCACAGAAAGGATTGGATAAAGCCCATTTTCTGTTACTGGACGAAGTTTATCGAAAAGCTTTGGCCATAAAAATATCTGAAACTGTCGAGGCCTGCCCCGGAAATTGTGGCAATGAAGACCGTATCGAATTTATAAGAAAACAGTTTCCAGATTTGGAATTGGACAACCTAACTGAAAAGATGAAGGAAATCGATGTGCTCAAGGCCAAGCTCGAAGCATACAAAAATGGTTGAATCCTTCCAATTAGCATAGCATTTATGGCCCACGAAACGTGGGTCATTTTTTTTGAGATTTTATTTGGAGACCACCCCACCCACCATTCTACCTTTAAACTTTTGTTATGATTTACTAACAATGAAACGATTTATGAATAATTAAAATTGAAAGAATGAAACGTCAAGTAGAAGTTTTTACGGCCAATTGTCCAGTCTGCGACCCGGTGGTCAAAATGATCAGGGAATTGGCCTGTGATAAATGTGAGGTAACGACCTATGATTTGGTCCAGCAGTGTGAAGACAAGATTTGTCTTGATAAGTTGGATGAATACGGCATAAAGAAAGTTCCCGCTGTGATAGTGAACGGCAAATTGCTGGACTGCTGTAAGGACTCGGCCTTTACCAAGGAAAGATTGATGGAAGCAGGAATTGGACAATCATAATTAAAAAACGGTTAAGTATGATTCGCAAAATATTCCCGAAAATATCGCTGAACATTAGCTATCTACTATTGATATTGCTATTGGCCGTAACAGGAACGGCGATGGCCCAGGGTCACGGCCCTTTATATGGTTTGCAGACACCGACTTTGGCCAAAGGTGGTGTAGATTTGAACGTGGCAAGTATGAGTTTGAGCACGGAAGATGAAACGTCTTATATGCTCCGCTATCTGTTTTCCTATGGCATTACGGAAGACCTGCAGATCAACCTGACCACCCCCACGATGATAGAACGGTTGGGTGATGCACCAAGGACAAGGGGCAATAGCAATATGCCCGCCAACGGTGATATTGAGGCTTCTCTTTGGTACCGGTTTTTCTCGAATGCTTTTGGGGTGGGAAAGCGTTTTGAGTCCACGGCCATCGTGGGTGTTTCTGCACCAACCGATGATGTCAGGGGACAGGTCAACGTGGGCAACTCGGTACACGCTGCCATTTCAACGGGCTATGCCTCGCGTACCTGGTACGGATGGATTGGGGGCGGTTATCAATATTACTTTAAAAAAGGAGGTGAACAATTGGGCGACCTGCCCTACGCCAGTGTGGTAGTGGGGTATCGCCCCAATATATTTATGGGCGATTACCCAAAGCCCGATTGGCGCATTTTCATAGAATCATTGGCCGAATTCCCTGGCGACAATAAATTTGAGGGGCAAATGGACTTTACAGATTCGCGTAGCACAAAAGTATTGGTCGGGCCCTCTTTTCTGGGACTTTACGGTGCTTGGGGAATATCGTTCGGTGCGATGTTTCCGGTCGTACAGGACTTGACACTTGGGGCAGTGAAAGAAAGGTATCGATTGGCCATAAACTTAAGCTATTGGTTATAAAGCAAGAATTTTAAAAATGTATAAAATGAGAAATATATTTAGAATTATGATAATAGGTCTATTCGGAATTGGCACAGCATCGGGGCAAATTACCAAAGTTGACCAAGTAGTGTATGGAATGGATTGCGCTCCTTGCGCCTATGGCCTAGAGCGGGGACTGAAAAAGATGGATGGGCTTCAGGAAGTGCGTGTCAGCCTCAATGACGGAAAGGCATATATGGTGGGATTGGCTGCCGAGAACGGACTTAAATTACGTAGCATTCAGGAAGAGGTAAAAAAGAACGGTTTTTCGGCAAAAAAAGCTGAAGTGACCCTAATTGGAAACGCAACGAAAGAAGATGGCCAATGGTACATTGAGACCGCTAATGAACGATTTTCGGTATCGCAGGATACGCCTACGGCGTTGTTACAAAAATTAACCGTTGGAACAGCAACCATAAGCGGAACGGTGCAGGATGAGGAAGATGATAACCTCTCTGGCCATTGGTCCATCGTACTAACCAAAATCGAATAGATTTTATGAAGACTATTTCCAAAATGGTATTGGGAAGCAGCTTGGTTGCCGACCTTCTTCCCTTGATGTGCTGTTTTTTGCCTGCTCTGCTATCGGTCGGTGCGGGATTTGGTTTCTTGGGTTCAACTTTTGAATGGGTACATCCTGCCCAACCCTTTCTGACCACCTTTTCGGCCGGTGCCCTTGGGTTCGCCCATTTAAGGAATTTTCAAAATTCAAGAAAATGCAGTGGAGAGGAAACCTGCCAAAACGACAAAATGAAACGCATTATCAACACTTGGTTTCTCTGGACCTTTACATTGCTGATTCTTGCTCTTATGATTTTAAACTACTGGCATGAACTTTAGAAAGCTATTCATTTTTATGGTTTTTGCTTTGGTTCTTCTCACATCTGGTTGTGAAAGAACGAAAGAACAATGGCAGTTCGAACGGAAAATTATACTTCCCAAAGAAGCCCGCCCCTTGGCTTTGGCCAAGGACGAGGAGGCCATTTGGTTTTCAGATCCGGATTATTTTAGGCTGTACAAAATTGACGGGAACGGAAAGGTCTTGGATTCCATTACAGGTATCCAACGACCGATGAACATCCATTTTGATAATGGTACGCTGTTTATTCCCGAATTTTTGACGGACACCGTCTGGCAATATAAAATGGGCAAAATCGACCATTTAAAAATGAATGAACGGCCACAGGCCCCGGCAGGTATTTTGGTATATGGGGACACTGTTCTGGTAGCCGATTTTTATAACCACCGAATCATTGTACAGACAGCTAATAAAAGTTTTACCATCGGTGGACAGGGACACAAAGATGGGGAACTGTACTATCCGATAGATGTAAAGATGAAGGATGAAAAGATATACGTGGCCGATGCGTATAATAATAGGGTTCAGGTCTTCGGGTTTGATGGAGAACACCAAAAAACCATTGGTCAAACTGAAAAAATCAATGTCGCCTCAGGTATTGCGTTGGGGGAAGGTGAATTCGCAATTACCGATCAGGAAAATAGTAGGGTGCTGATTTACGATTTTGATGGGGTATTGAAACAGGTATTGACCGAGAATATTAATTATCCCACGGATGTTTTATTGGATAACAATTCTTTGTACATCGCAAATTTCAAGGAGAATTCAATATCGGTCTACTCTACCAGATAACCCATAGATTAGACTTTCTGCAATACTTTTTGTCATATAAGATATTAATCGTAATATTGCAATTAAATAATCAAGATGGGACTTGCCAAGACAGAAATATTCACCGATGCCCAAAACCAGATAGCGATTTTCGCCAAGGCTTTCGGACATCCCGCAAGAGTGGCCATATTGCAGCAACTGTTTCAGATGGACAGTTGTTATTGTGGGAACCTGGTCGACGAAATCGGTTTGGCACAGCCCACGATATCACAACACCTGAAGGAACTGAGAAACCTAGGTCTGGTCAGAGGAAATGTTGAGGGAACCAGTGTATGCTATTGCATTGACAAGGAAAACTGGGCCGCCATGAAAGCGGTCATGGGTAACTTTTTGGACCAAGACCTTCCCGAGAACGAAGACTGTTGTTAAAAAAAATTTGAACTTATTAATCGTTTTATCGCAATAAACAAATAAATAAAAACAATGTAATGAAAACTAGAAACTCCCTATTACTTCTACTGGTGCTATTCTGCTTTCAACACAATGCACGATCACAAAGCCTTAAAACCAAAATAAAAAAATCCGTCGTTGAAATCGGGGAAACATTTACAGAAATCCCAAAGGAAAGGGTAGCAGTATTGGACCAGTTGGCTGCGACGATATTCAATAGGAACAAAACTAAAAAACTGTACAAAGTGGTGTTCATCGACCAGGACAACCAGGAAATTAGCCAACTTGCGATGATCTGGCTCAGAACGGGATTGTTGTACTTTGGACTGGAAGGTTATCAAATTCATTCCGCAGGTATCGCTAGTGTACAAAAACCAATGTCGGGCCTGGCCTCCATCAATAAATACGGTTTCAAGGTCGGTAATGCAGGTGGTGGAAAGCCTTTCTCCTATTATGTAAAATATGGGTCGGACGGTTGGATCGTAAAGTCCAAAACTTTAGAATCCCTAGACCTGGAACCGGATAGCACATTGGAAGTATTTGTTACGGAAGGTATTGCGCCGGATAACGGTATGCCCAAAATAGAAATTCCCTTATCTGATTTGGAAAACATACCCAAAGAGATGCTCTACATAGCCGCACGAATAAATAATCTGAACGAAATAACGCGATAAACAATTTATAGTTATGAAATTATCCGAGATCAAACAAAAATTGACGGGACTTGACACTATTGCATTTCAACTGCCCGATGGTTCACTGGTGCCCAAACACTTTCATGTGACCGAGGTGGGCAAGGTGTCCAAGCACTTTATCGATTGTGGCGGGACCGTCCGTAAGGAAGGAACTGTCAATTTCCAGCTTTGGGAGGCCAACGACTACGACCATAGGCTGCATCCTGAAAAACTGGTCAACATCATCGAACTATCGGAAAAGGTATTGAACATCGATGATAATCTGGAAATAGAAGTGGAGTATCAAGGCGAGACCATTGGAAAATACGGTCTTGATTTCGACGGGCAACATTTCTTGTTGACCAACAAACAGACCGACTGTTTGGCCAAGGACCAATGTGGCATTCCTCAGGAAAAACCAAAAGTAAAAATAGCTGAATTACAAACTCAATCAACTGACAATTGTGCACCAGGTAGCGGTTGCTGCTAACCTTTAAAAAACCATAAATATGAAAATAATCTTGTTTAGTGATATTCACGCTAACCTTCCTGCATTGCAGGCTTTTTTTAAAGATATAGAGAAAAGGGATGCAGACGCTATCTACTGTCTGGGAGATTTAGTGGGCTATAACATTTGGCCAAATGAAGTTATCGAGGAAATCCGGAAGAGAAATATACCGACCATCGCTGGAAACTACGATTTTGGTATCGGCAGAAGTAGTGATGATTGTGGTTGTGCCTACAAAACAGATGAAGAAAAAGCCAATGGTGCAGTTTCTATTTCGTTGACCAATGAATTAGTTAACAACAAAAACAGACAGTATCTAAGGACGTTGCCCGCTCACATTAAATTAGAATTTCAGTTAAACAACTATACGTTGAATGTGTTATTAGTACACGGTAGTCCAAGACGCATTAACGAGTATCTCTTTGAGGACAGAGCCGAGAAAAGTATGGTACGCATTCTGGAACAGGCCGATGCACATATTATGTGCTTTGGTCATACCCATAAACCTTATCACAGAACTTTTAACTCACTTGATGAAGATGCCCCACATTTTAGACACGCTATCAATATAGGTTCAGTTGGTAAACCAAAAGATAGTGATAA
>CEVQ01140891.1_pt1 | contig 16130 bp, 13 predicted proteins | sample 356551 | NCBI WGS metagenome assembly CEVQ01 (sample SAMEA2623756, study PRJEB7988) | marine metagenome | biome: marine biome (ENVO:00000447); feature: mesopelagic zone (ENVO:00000213); material: "saline water (ENVO:00002010), including plankton (ENVO:xxxxxxxx)" | depth 250 m | reverse complement strand
AAAGGAAATTTATATATTGCAGAAATTGGATTTGGTGCAGTTGGACAGAGATTTAGAAAATTGAATAAAATTTAGTTCTAAATTTATACTTTTTATAAAGCGTCAGAATTATTTGCTATATGGTTTAGTTCCTTTCGAGTATACGAGCCAAGTGATCTGAAATTAAATTCTGTATAGTTTTTTATCCATTGCATAGCAATTTTAGAAGCTTTATTATAATTGGTTTTCTGATCATCGGAAGCTGATTCTCCTAATTGATCAATAATATCCTCAGTTTCTGATACGATCAAATCTTTTACTAATTCTTCTGAATGCGCTTCTTCAGTATCTTCACTTATTGACTTATGTATAATTCTTTGAGCAATTTGACCTGTTGAAATTCTAGCAGTTGCTAAATCTTCCATTAACGCAGGTCTTTTACCAGGTTTACCTGCTAATCTATCAATACCTTTTGCACCACGACCATTCAACCATCCTTCCAAATATTCAATTAGAGTTCTGATATTTTGTCTTGTTCCTTCTTTGGTCAAAATACCATTAGGTTTTTCTATTTTTATAGGATAGTTATCAGGGTTTTTCATATCTTCAGTTGGTAACCAGCCTGATTCATGAAGTTTTTTAAATGGCTCAGCGGCTGGGTCCATATGATAAATATGAGCTACCCACGCTCTAATGAAACCTTGGTTTGCTTCCCATTCTTTATCAGATTTTATGGATTTTGCAGCTTCCACATTTACTTCCTCGTCTCTTGAAGGAAGAGCGGTAGCCATTCCTCCTATTGGGACAGCATTATGTTTTAGACATATTGCTACTAAACGTCTAAAAATATTTGACATAAATTCGGTATTTTGGATTGTCACATCAAATCTATCTGGCCAAACGTAATTTTCATCATGCATTACGTATTCCAAAATACTAGCTTTTAAGTCCCACCTAGCTGCATTTAATCCTGCTGCATATTTACCTAATGAAAACAACATTTCTTCCATTTGAAAAACTGCAGGTAATGATTCAATTAATATTATTCCTTTAATAGTTGCATCAACTAGTTCTGGTACGTTGCTTTGAATTTCATGAAATAAATTGTTATAAAATTTTGTTTCATTTGGTGTTTCAGTTTTAGGGATATAGAAATAGATTCCTTGATTTTTTTTATGTTGTTCCCTTCCTCCAAAATAAAGAGTTAATGCTGTACCTAAAATCGTAGCAGATATTGGATTTCCATCTATTGTGACTTGTGGCTCATCTAAATGGATTCCTCTTTCTCTATGCATAAAAAACGGAATATTACCGGGTTCTAATTCATAATGCTTTCCTGTATTTTTATTATCGAAAGTTAAGCTGCCTAAAGTCGCTTGCATCCTATTTCTTGTTGCTAAAATTGAATCTTCTAGAGTATGTCCTGCTGCATCTTCATCATCATCTAAGTCTCCTTCAGCTCTCACTCCTCCTGGACCAGGATTTAAAGCATTAATTAACATTGAAGTAATACTCGCTGGGCCTGAAATTTCAATCCCTGGGGTTCTTAATTCTTCTGGTATTTCTTCAACCATCCAATTTGAATTTGCTTCTGAAGTTGGAAGAATTTCAGGCATTTCTCCATTTCGAGCTTTTTTCAAATTTTGCAATCTTACTTTTCTCAAACTTTTTACTTCTTGATTAAATTTGTCATGAAGGTGGATGAGTAAATCTATAAAATCCTCAGTAAATATATCTGAACAATCTATTTTTGATTCGTAAGATAGTCTATTTGCCAATTTAAATCTCCAAAATCTTTTTTTAATCAGAAATTATATTATCATTCCCTTGATAAATGTACAGTTATTTTTTCGTATGAAAGAATAGTATATTTGTTAAGTTTTTAAATTTCTTTTTTTAAAATTTCTAGGATTAAATCAACATACTCAGATTTACAACTTTCTCCCATCAATCCTATTCTGAAAACCTTTCCTTCAAACTCTCCTAATCCTCTTCCTATCTCTATAGAATAATGGTTTATTAATCTATTTCTAAACTTTACATCATCAATATGATTGGGCTTTGTTATAACAGTCAGTTGATCTAACCTATCTCTCTCAGAAATAGGTAAATTGATATTTAGCTCTAGCAGTCCTTTTCTTAATTTTTCAGCATTATCTTTATGACGAGTCCAACGTTCTTCAATACCCTCGTCTTCTAAAAGTCTAAGTGATTCATATAAGCCATAAATAGAACTTACTGCAACTGTATATTGTGGAATGTGTTCTTCTCTCCAATAATCATTAACGAGCGATAAATCTAAGTACCAGGATGAAGGTTTCTTAGTCCTATTTCTTATATATTCATAAGCTCTATTTGATAAAGCACATGGAGATAACCCAGGTGGACTTGCAAGGCATTTTTGTGAGCCACTATAGGCAAAGTCAATGCCCCAAGAATCAAATAATAATTCTGTTCCTGCTAATGAAGTAACGCAATCTACCATAAACATCGCATCATATTTTGAAACTATTTTTCCTAATTCTTGTATATTTTGTTTAACACCTGTACTTGTTTCTGCGTGGGTAGCAACCACTAATTTTGTATCAGGATTTTTTTTCAATGCTTCTTCTAATAATGAAGGATCCATTTGCTTTCCCCATTCGGACCTAAGTGGTATGACATCCAATTCAAGTCTTTCTGCCATAAGTATTTGTCTTTCACAAAAGTAACCATAACTACAAATGATCACCTTATCTCCTCTTTCAGCAAGACAAGTAAGCCCTGCTTCCATTCCTGAAGACCCTGATCCACTTAGAGCAAAGGCATTATCATTAGTTCTAAACAAACTTTTAAGACTGCCTCTTACATCATCGAGTATTTTGAAAAACTCTGGATCCAAATAGCCTAGTATTGGATTGGACAAAGATTTAAGAACTTCTGGATTAGCAGAAGATGGCCCAGGGCCAAGAATAATTCTTTTATTTACTTTTAGAGGCTTCAAAGAGAATTCCTGTTCATATATTCTTAAGAATTAATTCATTATAACTGAAAGGAATTTATATGGATTTAGGTTTAAATGGTAAAAATGCAATAATTACGGGTGGTAGCGATGGGATTGGGTTATCAGCAGCTATCTCTTTATCAAGAGAAGGAGCTAACGTTGCTATATTGGCAAGAACTCAAGATAAATTAGATTCAGCCGTTAAAGAAATTCAAAAAGAATCAAAAGGAAAAGTTATAGCAATTTCTACAGATGTAAGAGATGAATCTTCAGTTGTAACTTCAATAAATAAAGTAAGAGACGAACTTGGGAAAATTGATATATTAGTTAATAATGCTGGGACATCTTCAGCTTCTCCACTTGAAGAAATGACTAATGAACAACTAACTGAAGATCTTAATCTTAAAGTTTATGGTGCAATATATTGTGCTCGATCGGTTATAAATGATATGAAAGAGAATGGATCCGGAAGTATCATTAATATCACTACTCCTGGAGGAAAAGCTACAGCAGGGGGAAGTCAACCTACTTCTTTGTCAAGGGCAGCAGGTATATCACTTACTAAAGCTTGGTCAAAAGAATATGCAAGTCAAAACATACGGGTTAATACAGTTTGTGTTGGGCTTTTAAAATCAGGTCAGCATCGCACAAGAGTTGCAAATATTCAAAAAGAAAAACCTGACTACACTTTGGAAGATCATTGGGAGATAATGGGTAAAAATGTTCCCATGGGAAGAGTAGGAGAAGCTATAGAAGTAGGTAACGTAATTTGTTTCTTATCATCTTCAAAAGCAAGTTATGTAACAGGAACAGCTATAAATGTTGATGGAGGGACTTCTCCAGTAGTCTAACTATCCAAAAAATCTATAGTACAGCTCAAAAAAACTTTTACACCATTTATCATAGCCTTTTCATCAAAATCAAACTTTGAATTATGGTGAGGGAATTTACCATCTCCAATTTTCGCTCCCAGTAAAAAATATACACCAGGAATTCTATTGATAAATTCAGCTACATCATCACCAACGCTAACTGGATCCACTTGACCTATCAATGATGTGTCTATAACTTTACCTGATTGATCTCTAACCCACTGAGCTACCTCCGATTCATTTATAACAGGAGGAGTACCAAACATTATCTCAGTAACTGCCTTCGTCCTCATTGCTTCTGCACTTAAGGAACTTATACGTTTTAGGGATGAAAAAATTTGTTCTCTGACTTTAGGAGAATACGCTCTTATGGTACCCTGGATAGAGACTGTATCAGGAATAATATTTGATGCGGTACCAGATTCAATTTTTCCAAATGTAAGAACACCTGGATCTTGAGGTGATACCTCTCGACTTATTACTGTTTGAGCATTAGTGATTATTTGAGAAGCAGCAACTATTGGATCTACATTCAAATGGGGTAAAGCACCATGCCCACCTCGTCCTCTGACTTCTAGAGAAAATGCATCAGCAGATGCGAAAACAACTGTATCATTTACTCCAATAAATCCAGATTCTAATTGATTCCAAATGTGTAAACCGATAACTCTTTCTGGTTTATAATCATCAAATAAACCATCGTTTATCATAGCCATTGCTCCTTGAACTATCTCTTCTGCGGGTTGGAAACATAAAATTACTTCACCTTTAAATGTATCTTTTAATGACTCTATGATTCTTGCTGTTTCCAACAAAATTGAAATATGCCCATCATGTCCACAAGCATGCATGCAGCCATTTTTTGATGCAAAATCCAACTGAGTTTCTTCTGTCAAAGGTAATCCATCAATATCTGCCCTTATCATGATTGACCTACCCTCACCAAGGCCACCTTTGATCACACCAACAACACCTGTTTTTCCATAGCCGGATTTATAAGGAATATTTAATTTTTTTAGTTCATTTTGAATATATTTAGAAGTACTTTCTTCTTCAAATCCTATTTCAGGAATTGAATGTAAATTTCTTCTATGTTTGATCAAGTTATCATTGGATTCATTTAATAAATTTTTAAAATCCATTTTCAATATTTTCCTTGTCTTGCAAGTGACACTGCTATCCCTCTTTTTTCAAATTCTTTTTGTGCTTCAGAAACTTTCGAATTTTCTCCACCCCATATTTTTAATGGTGCACCTTGAAGACCTCTTCCATATGAGTATGATAGTTCCCAAGGGACTTTTTCCTCTGCTCCAACAATATTTATTGAATTTAGATTATCAATTGATTCTTGGTCCTCTTGTCCTCCAGATAAAAATGCAATACCAGGGACGTCTGCTGGAACAGTATTTTTTAATACTTCAACTGTATATTTTGCAACCTCTTCTGTTGAAGCTCTGTTTTGAGCATCTTTTCCTGAAAGTACCATGTTTGGTTTCAAAACAATACCACTTAGATGAACATTAGCTTCTACTAAATCTTCAAATACCTTAAGTAAAGTTTTTTCAGTTGTTTCAGCACATTTTTCTATTGAGTGATCTCCATCCATTAGTACTTCAGGTTCAACAATTGGCACTAGTCCAGCTTCTTGACTGAGAGAGGCATATATGGATAAAAGTATGGAATTGACATTAATAGCAAATTCAGTTGGTAAGTTATCATTTATATTTATTACTGCTCTCCATTTGGTGAATTTTGCACCTAATTCTCTATATTCAGATAATCTTTCTCTTAAACCATCTAATCCCTCTGTAAGAACTTCTCCTTTAGATAATGCAAGATCATGTGTAGATTTATCAACTTTTATTCCTGGTAATATTCCTTTGCTTGAAAGTAAGTCCACCATACTAATACCATCAGAAGTATTTTGTCGTAAAGTTTCATCGTATAAGATGACTCCACTAATATAATCCGATATTGATTTAGTCTGAAAAAGTAATTGACGCCAGTTTCTTCTATTATCTTCTGTGGACTCAACATTTATTGTGTCTAATCTTTTTTTTATTGTTCCGGTACTCTCATCTGCAGCTAGAATTCCTTTTTTTGGAGCTACCATAATTTTAGCTATTTCATTTAACTCTTTAACATCCATAACAATTTCCCTTCAATGAAGAAACTTTAGTTAATTTAATCTATATTATAATTACATTAAAATTTATTTAATTATGTTATTTATTTGTATTAATTGAAACGGTCTTTGGTGATAAATATGGTAAATAAAACTACCAGCTTAGAAGAATATATTGATTCATTTATAGAGGATTCAAATTTACAAGAAGTTATTAGTAGCATTTCTACTGCTTGTAAAACCATCTCAAATTCTGTGAGATTAGCTGGAATAAATGATTTATTAGGAAAGACAGGGGATATAAATGTCCAAGGTGAAAAGGTTGAAAAGCTAGATGAGTTTGCTAACAATACCTTAATTAATCAACTTTCAAAATCTAAAAAAGTATTTATGATGGGATCGGAAGAGATAGAGTCTATAATTTTACCTCAACCCGAAAATCCTAATGCAGAATATATAGTGGTTTTTGATCCATTAGATGGTTCGTCAAATATAGATGTATCAATTTCTATTGGTACAATATTTGCGATTTATAAAAAAATCAATTCAAATCAACAAGATGTAGATAATTTACTTCAAAAAGGTAATCAGATATTAGCATCTGGTTATACTGTTTATGGTTCTTCTACAGTTTTATGTTTATCTATTCCAAATAAAACCTCTTTATTTACTTTAAGCGATAATCAAGAATTTTTTCTAACCACTGAAAATATCGTTCATGGAGATTCAAAAGTCTATTCTATTAATGAATCAAATTGGAATAAATTTACAAAAGGGAACAAGCTGTGGGTCAATAAATTAAGATCGGGAGAACTTGGTAAATATACCGCAAGATATGTTGGATCTTTAGTAGCTGATTTTCATCGAAATTTGATAAAGGGTGGTGTGTTTGCATATCCTGCTGATCCTAAATCAGGAATAGGGCGTCTGAGACTTATTTATGAATGTAATCCGTTGGCGTTTATAGCTAAGCAGACAAAGGGTAGGGCAACTGATGAATCAGAAGATATTCTAGATATAAAACCTTCAGCATTGCATCAAAGAGTTGGATTATATATTGGTGGAAAAGAAGAGATAGATATTAGAGAAAAAATTATTTAACTTTCATCCCCTTCAAAATGGAACCTAGACGTTTGATTCCATCATAATTTTTCTCGACACTTTCAAAAGCAAAGCATAATCTTGCCATATTTTGTCCGTCACCATTGGGAGCAAAATTTTCTCCACTAAGATATCCAACGCCTTTACTGAAAACTTCATCTCTAATACTTGAAAGATTTGTACCATCTTTAAATTCAATCCAAGTGTAACAACCTCCGCTTGGTGAAGACCATATGGCATTTGATTTATCAAAAGTTTCCTCTAGAGCTTGCTCCATAGCTTCTTTTTTGTCTTTTAAAAGCTTGTTGTAGTTATTTCGTTGAGTATTTAAATTACTTCTTAAATATCCATCTATTGCATATGCTACAAACTGATTTGGTCCTGATGCAATTTTTACAGATAGAGCTCTATCAATTAATTCTTCAGTTCCAGTAAAATAACCCATCCTTAAGCCAGGAGCAATTAGTTTTGAAAAAGAACCAACATAAGCGACCATACCCGAATCGTCTAAAGAGGCAAATGATGGTTCTGGAGAACCTTCGAAGCGATTATCTACATAACAATCATCTTCTAAAATCATTATTCCGTATTTTGTACAAATATCTATAATTTCGACTCGTCTATCCTTTGGAAGGATTGAACCAGTAGGATTTTGGTGTTCAGGAATGGTATATAGGATCTTTGGAGTAACTCCAGCTTTTTTCTGTATATTTAAAATAGTTTCTTCCAATTTTTCAGGAATTATTCCTTTATCGTCTACTTTAGTTCCAACTATGTTGGCTCCAAAATGGTAAAGTTGATTTGTAGTTCCCATATAAACATATTCTTCAGTAATAGCATAGTCTCCTGGGTTTATTATTGCTTGAATAATCAAACCGTTTGCTTCTCCTGAACCATTACATAGAACTATAGATTCTTTATCAGTTCTTATTCCTCGATCTACAAATATTTTTTCAGCAGTTAACTCTCTTAGAGATTCCTCTCCTTGAACATGAGGATAATAAGACATATTTCTTGCTACCTCATCTGATTTAGCATCAACTATGGTTTTTAAACCATCTATTAATCCATCCATTGGTATACCTTCTGGTGGTGGGTAAGCAACAGCAAAATCGTATTCAGCATGATTTACTATTTTTCTAGGCACATCAGTAGACTTTTCAGACCATAAATTTTCAAAACTAAATTTACCCATTGGCTACTCCTCTTCGATATGATATCATGTTACTCTAGTTTACTACTGAATTGAAATGTCTCAAGCTAAAACTCGTATAAAAAATGCTACTTATTAATTATTCCAATACTTTAAAATGATTAATAGTACCCGAATTACTTTTAATTCTTTTTTAGTACCCAAAAATTTAAAGGAGCAAACAATTGGTTAAAAAAAGAGCCGATGAAGAAATCATTTCAAATGATGATTTTGAAAATGAAGACTCAATAAATTTAGAAGAAAATTCTAATTTTGAAGATGAGGCTAACGAAGAAGAAAAGGATGTTAAGCCGTTCACTGGTAGTGAACTATCAGATTGGGAAGACAGAAGAGAATCAAATTCTCAGGATACTAAAAAACCAAAAGATGAATCGGAATTAAGCAGTGATACTGTAAGAATGTATCTTAAAGAAATTGGTAGAGTAAATCTTCTTTCTGCAGCCGATGAAATAGTGCTTGCAAGATCTATAGAAACTTCTATTTATATAAAAAAGATTTTAAAAAGTTTAGATAATGAAGAGTTCCCAGAAGAAATCTACAACTATGAACTTGATTTCTATCTTAATTCCAGTGTGAATACTAGTATCTATAAAAGTGTTTTTCAAAGAATAAAAGAACTATTGAAAACTATAGATTCGCTAAAGAAATATTTAAATATAAAACATAACTTGAACTTATCAGACCTTGGTTCAATAAAAGAAATATCAGAAATTATTAATTCTCTAAAAATTGATGAAAAATTTATAGAAGCCTCACAATTTATTTCGGATGTGAATGGTACACCTTTGGAAGAAGTTCAAAATGAAATTGTTGAATTATCATTAATAAATAGAATTTTCCCTGAACTTATATTCAAGAACAAACAATTTGATCCTGAACTAAAGAAAATTAACAAAGAAATAAATTCACTTGAAAATTATATTAATAATAATGCAAACTTAATAAAAAAACATTTCAAAACCATTAAATCGGATAGTGAAATTGCAAGAAGACATTTGGGAGAAGCTAATTTACGACTTGTAGTATCTGTTGCCAAGAAACATCTTAATAGAGGTTTATCAATGTTAGATCTAATTCAGGAAGGTAATATAGGATTAATGCGAGCAATCGAGAAATTCGATTTTAGAAAGGGATTCAAATTTTCAACTTATGCAACTTGGTGGATTCGTCAAGGTATTACTCGAGCGATAGCTGATCAAGCAAGAACTATTAGAATTCCTGTGCATGTTGTGGAAACTCTAAACAAAATAATGAGATCAAGAAGAGAATTGGCTCAAGAATTAAATAGAGAACCCTCAATAAATGAATTGGCAGAGAGATTAGAAATGCCAGTTAATAAAGTTTCAGACATATTGAAAATGGCTCAAGAGCCTGTGTCTTTGGAAACGCCTATTGGAGAAGAAGGTGAAAATGAATTGGGTGATTTGATTGAAGACCAATCTACTCCGACCCCACCTGACGTAGCAGCTCGATCTTCAATGCGTAGTCATATTGACGAAGTCTTAAGTCAATTAAATGAAAGAGAAAGAAAAGTATTAGAATTAAGATTTGGTATTACAGACGGTAAACCAAGAACATTAGAAGAAATTGGGCGAGATCTAAGCCTTACCAGAGAGCGAATCAGACAAATTGAAAGAAAAGCATTAGGTAGATTAAGATCTGATAGCGACGTTTCATCCTTGAAAGAACTTATATCTTAGGAAATTAGGTATAAATTTATAAAGTGTTTCTAAATCTTAGATTATTTCTATTGAGATCACTTATTTTAGTGCAACCCATTAATTTCATATCTCTTTCTAATCCAGTTTTATATAGACCTAATGCTTTTTCCACTCCTGCCTGACCAGCTGCAGCTAATGCATAAAGGTATAATCTTCCGCCTGCACAAGCTTTTGCACCTAATGACAAGGCTTTTAACATATGAGTTGGTCTTTGAATTCCGCCCTCGCAAATAACATCTATTTTATCTCCAACAGCATCAACTATTTCTGCTAGTTGATCAAAATTAGATCTTGAACCATCAAGTTGTCTTCCTCCATGATTAGATACGATAATACCTGTACAACCAATATCTACAGCACGTTTAGCATCTTCAACACTCATAATACCTTTCAATGCGAAATGACCTCCCCACTCAGAAGAAAGCTTTTCTGCATCATTCCAATCCATTGATTGATCTAACATTGTAGAAAAATAAGTTCCGATTGATGTAGCTACATTTGAAAGTTCTCCAACAGTATCTTTCAGAAGTGGTAATTCAAATTTTTCTCTAAAGACATAATTCAATCCCCACATCGGTTTTGATAAAAAACTGAATAAACTAGACAATGTTAATTTAGGAGGAGAAGTAAAACCAGTTCTCAAATCTCTTTCGCGATTTCCAGATGTTATTGTGTCAACAGTTAATGCCAAAACATCATAGTTAGAAGCTTTTACTTTTTCAAGAACAGCGCTATTTATACCATGATCTTTATGATAATAAAATTGGAACATTTTGGGAGTATCTATAGCTCCAAGTTCTTCAACAGGTACAGTTGCTATTGTTGAAACTCCAAACATTGTATTAAATTTTTGTGCTGCTTTTCCAACAGCTCTCTCTCCATCATAATGAAATAATCTTTGTAATGCTGTTGGTGAACAATAAAATGGTAAATCAATTTTTTTTCCAAAAATGGTAGTTGATAAATCTATATTTTCAACACCTCTTAAAACATTTGGAACTAGATCTACGTCGTTATAAGCACTTGTATTTCTTTGATGAGTTGTTTCATCTTCAGCAGCTCCATCAATGTAATGAAAAATTGGAGATGGAAGCCTTTTTTTAGCTAGCTTTCTGAAATCGTGAAAATTATTACAGTCTTTTAGTCTCATAATGGTTTTTATTTTAAATCTTTGTTTAAGATATTACAGCTAACACAAGTAGGGAAGACCTTTTTATCTTAAAATTTTTTTATTTATGATAATCATCTACAACTAACTCAATTACTTCTTTGATTAATTTTTTTTATCGGAGATAATTTTATCAAGGATTCAAATATGCAAAGCTATTCTTTAAAATGCTATAAATGTAATGCTATACAAAAAGACAACTCTATTTCAAGGATTTATTGCCAAAACGGTTGTAATGAATTATTAGTTTGTGAGGATATTTCTGAAATAAAAAAAAATCCCTTAGTTTCTTTATTAAAAAGTAGTAAAACTTTTTCTTTAGGAGAAGGTAATACTCCAATTGTCAAACTGGAAAAAATAGGAGAAAAATTAGGGCTAAATAATATTTATGGTAAATTGGAATTTATGTCTCCTACAGGATCATTTAAGGATAGGGGAAGTGTATTAGTTGTAAACATTGCAAAAAAAGAAAATATCAGAGATTTTGTTGAGGACTCTTCAGGTAATGCAGGTGCTTCATTGTCAGCATATGCAGCATTAGGTAAAATTAAAGCTCATATATTTGTTCCAGAAACTGCGGGTAAAGGTAAAGTTGATCAAATCTCTATTTTTGGATCTGAATTACATAAAATTTCTGGACCAAGAGAAAATTCTACAATTGAAGCTAAATTATTTGCAAAAAAAAATAATATACCATATTTATCTCATAATTTATCTCCATATTTTTCAGAAGGTATGAAAAGCTTTGCTTATGAAATTAATGAGTCAATTGGTTCAATCGATCATATCATTTTTCCTACAGGGAATGGTTCTTTATTATTAGGAACGTGGCGAGGACTTTTGGATATTTCTGAAAAAACAAATTTTAATCTTCCTAAACTTCACGCTGCTCAGTCTAAGGCAATTGAACCAATTGTTGCTAAATTTAATGATTCAAATTGGACTTTTGACAGCACTAAGACCACAGTAGCTTCTGGTATTTCAGTATCTAAACCTCCAAGATTGCAAGAAATTGTAGATGTAATAAAAGAAAGTAAAGGAACTGCTTTATCATCAACAGATGATGAAGCATTAAAATGGCATAAAATTTTAGCGAAAGAAGAAGGGATTTTTTGTGAGAAAACATCTGCTTTCTCATTTTCTGCTCTTGAAACACTTTTTTCTGAGGGTGTTATTAAAAAAGATGAAAAAATTGTGATTCCAATAACTGGATCAGGTTTAAAAGAAGCTATTTAACTGTATTATAAGCTTCTTCAAAACCTTTAATAGAGCCTTCTATAACCCAATCTTCAACACTATAAGATATTCTGAAATATCCTCCTTTTCCAAATCCTTTTCCTGGAACAGTCAGAATGTTATATTGTTGTAAAATACTAACGAATTTCGTATCATCGGCTATAGGCGTTTTAGGGAATAGATAAAAAGCTCCGTCGGGTTTGACACATTCATAACCCAATTTTGTTAAATTATCATATAAAAAATCTCTTTTTTCTTTGTATATTTTTATGTCAACAATTTCGTTTTGTACTGATTCCACGGCTTTTTGCATTAGCGCCGTCGCATTAACATGCCCAAGTGTACGTAAAGAAAAAATTATGGCGTCAAAGAGAATGGTTCTGTCTTTATCTAATGGTGACAATGAAATATAACCTATTCTTTCTCCTGCTAATCCCAAATCTTTAGAATGAGAAGTTACAATTACTGATCTAGAATGATGTTTAAAAATGAAAGGATATTTTTCATTGTTATAGATTAATTTTCTGTAAGGCTCATCAGAAATTAGGTATATTTCAGAATTATATTTCTTTTCCATTTTCTTAATTAAAGTTCCTATATCACTTATAGTAGATTCTGGGTACATTACTCCTGTTGGATTATTTGGAGAATTTATTATTATTGCCTTTGTTTTATTGGTGATTTTATTTTCTAAGTCACTTATTTCTGGAATAAATTTATCGTCTGTCTCAGCAATTATGCCTTTACCTTTGTGATTTGAAATGTAGAAAAGGTATTCTACAAAAAATGGTGAAAAAACTATTACTTCATCATCTGGATTTAGTAATGATTTCAATATTCCATTTAATCCTCCAGCTGCTCCTGTGGTCATTATAATTTCATCCATACTAATGGCTAACCCAGATTCTTTTGATAAATGTTTAGCGATTTCGGTCCTCGAAGAAGGAAACCCTGGATTTGGCATGTAACGATGTAATCCTTTTATATTTGAGGTAGTTAATTTGGCTAAATTATCAGTAAATTTTTTGGGAGGTTCTAACAGTGGATTACCAAGAGAAAAATCAAAAACATTTCTTTCACCATGTATTTTTTTTAACTCAATACCTTCTTCAAACATTTTTCTTATCCAACTAGACTGTTCCATTATCTGTTGTATTGATTTCGCTATACTCATTTCTTTGCCTTATCTTTTATCACTAGAGTTTCAAAAAAAATATCATACCATGTTCTATTTTTACCATCTTTCAACATCCAGATGACGCCAATGAAAAAAGGAATACTCGAGATGATTTTACCTCCAATTTCTCTAGCAAATGCTGCACCTATTCCAATTTTGGCACCATTATGATTTACTACCGAAATTCTTAAAGCCCATTTCCCAATTGTTTTTCCGTAGATCCCAGTAGGAATAACTAAGTAACAGAAACATGCTATAACAACAAAATAATCAAATAAAGGTGAATTGATTTCTAAAACATTTTTTCCAATTATATTTAGTCCCAAGAAGATTAGAAGAATATAAAAAACATCAATAATGAAAGCCATGAATCTTCTAAAAAATGGCGCTATATTTTCTTCTTTTTTCATAATCTATTTTTCTACTAATCTTATAATGGTATATAATTTTTGATTTTAGGAATATATTATTTACTTAATTATTTGTTTATCGGAGGAATGAAATGACAAGATTACAAAACAAAGTTGCAATAGTTACTGGTGCAGCTTCAGGCATAGGTATGGCGACTACGAAGTTGTTTTTAGACATGGGGTGTAAAGTATTATGCTCAGATGTAAACGATGATTATCTTAACGAATTAGAGAATGAATTATCTTCATATAAAAAGGAATCTTTGATAATAAAATCGGATGTGACCAAAAGACAAGAATGTATTGATATTGCGAATGAAGCAGTAGATACTTGGGGACGATTAGATATTTTGGTTAATAGTGCTGGAGTTACACCCAGACACGCCCCGAGTGATTGGGATTATGAACAAAAATGGGATTTTGTAATGGAAGTTAATTTAAAAGGCTCTATGTTGATGTCTTATGAAAGTGTGGTTCATATGAAAAAAAATCCCGGGGGTTCAATAATTAACCTATCCTCAATAATTGGTCTAGTTGGGTATTCAGATACATTAGGTTTTTCAGATGGATTTAATCCTTATCCACATTCAAAAGGTGGGATTGTACAAATGACAAGAGATATGGGAGTTAATCTTGCAAAGCATTCAATTAGAGTTAATGCTTTATGTCCTGGATTTGCTTACACAAATTTAACCAAAGGAATAACAGATGATGAAACCATTCACAAAAAGCTAATTGAACTACATCCTATGGGAAGACTTGGGACAGCGAATGATGTAGCAAACGCGGCACTATTTCTTGCAAGTGACGAATCATCTTTTATAACTGCCGCAGCTATTCCAGTGGATGGTGGATATACAGCTAGATAGTATTTAGGTACTCTGATGAATTAGGAAAGCCTTAAAAAATTATTTATTGGCACGCCCGGCAGGATTCGAACCCGCGACCTATTGGGTAGAAACCAATCGCTCTATCCAACTGAGCTACGGGCGCACAGAGTTTAATTTTAAATGTTAAACATGATACTGTCGAGTATAACTAAATATAATTTAACAACTCTTATAATAAAAGCTTAGACTATCTGATTAGAGATAGCTTCACAGCACAAGCTTTATATTCAGGTGTTTCAGTAATAAAATCTACTGCATCAGAAGTTAGATTATTTGTGCGAGTTGTTTCTGGAAATGCGAAACTCATAAAAACTGCACCTACTGGTGATTTATCAGAAATTTTTGCTTTTACTTCTACTGAACCTCTTCGTGATTCTACTTTAATCAAAGCCAATTCGTCTATTTTTAATTCTTGGGCATCTTTAGGATTAATTTCAACATATTCTTCATCAATTAATTTCTCAAAACCTTTAGCTTTTCCAGTTTGTGTGCCTGTATGATATGTTGATCTTCTCCTACCAGTCGAAAGAGTAAATGGAAATTCATCATCTGTTGGTTCCGCAGGTTCAATATGGTCTACGGGACTAAATATACCTGCTTCTCCTGATTCCATTTGATTCTTATGTAAATAAGGTGTTCCAGGATGTGAAAATTCAGGACAAGGCCATTGTAGTCCGCCTTCATCTTCAAGGCGTTCATATGATATACCAGAGAATAATGGAGAGGTACTACTCATTTCAGCCCATATATCCGCTGGTTTTTCAGCTTTATGCTTCCTTCCCATAACTTTAAAAAGACTTAAAAGTATTTCAACATCTGTTTTTGCATTTCCTGGTGTAGAAATTGAAGGTCTAACTCTTTGTATTCTTCTTTCTGTATTAGCAAAAGTACCATCAGCTTCAGCAAAGCTTGAAGCAGGTAAAACTAAATCTGCTAATTTAGCAGTTTCAGTCATGAAAATATCTTGTACGATCATAAAATCTACACTTTTCAATGCATGCTCGGCATGATTTGCATTTGGGTCTGAAACAACAGTGTTTTCACCGACAACATATAGGAATTTAACTTTTCCTTTGATCATTTGGTCCATTGCTGAAATTTTAGTCAATCCTCTTTTCCTAGGTAGTTCTGCGTCCCAAATTTTTTCGAATTTTTCAACAATTCCTGGAGCTTCAATTTTCTGGTAGCCAGGCAAATCTGTTGGTAATGATCCTGAATCACTGGTTCCTTGTACATTGTTTTGACCTCTTAGTGG
>CEVQ01017558.1_pt1 | contig 16161 bp, 13 predicted proteins | sample 356551 | NCBI WGS metagenome assembly CEVQ01 (sample SAMEA2623756, study PRJEB7988) | marine metagenome | biome: marine biome (ENVO:00000447); feature: mesopelagic zone (ENVO:00000213); material: "saline water (ENVO:00002010), including plankton (ENVO:xxxxxxxx)" | depth 250 m | reverse complement strand
AGAATGCTAATCAAAGACATTATCACTGAACCACTTGTCATACATGGAAAGAAACAAGGCCTTCGACAAAGGGCATTAGAACTTTTAGAAATGGTAGGTCTTAAACCGGAACATCTTTATCGTTTTCCACATCAATTCTCTGGAGGGCAACGACAACGTATAGTGATAGCTCGTGCCCTTTCTTTAGAGCCTAAAATTCTTTTCCTCGATGAACCAACATCTGCATTGGACGTTTCCGTACAAGCTCAAATTTTAAACCTTTTAAACGATTTACAAGAACGTTTGAATCTTACTTATATTTTCATTTCTCATGATTTATCAGTAATCCGATATATGTGTGACCGGGTTGCTGTAATGTATTTAGGTAAATTAGTCGAAGAAGCAGATTCTGACGATATTTTTTCAAATCCAAAACACCCGTATACGCAAGCTTTAGTTTCTGCTATTCCAAGTTTCGATCCCAATAAAAAAACAAATAGAATCGTACTCGAGGGGGATGTTCCTTCTCCTATTAACCCACCATCTGGTTGTACTTTTAGAACTCGCTCAAATACAGCACATTGTACGCATTGTAAATCAAAACCTCCAGTATTCAAAGAGATAAGTCCTAATCATTCAGTAGCTTTCTGTCAATGCTGTTTTGGTATATCTGGAAATCACAGTCTAGAATAGTAGTCAGTCTTTTTTGCCCCCCTCTTCTTAAACTATCTAAGAGGGCCCGTAGATCAGCCTGGAAGATCGCCTGCTTTGCAAGCAGGAGGCCTCGGGTTCAAATCCCGACGGGTCCACCATTTCCGTTTCTATTCTCCTCTTAACTTTCTTTTTGCTTTATTGATAAACGATTCAGATTCTTTTTCTTCTATCTCTCTCAATTCTTCCCAAACACGCTTCTTTTTTCCACTCGCCTTAGAAATATCAACTTCAACTTCAACATGTTGGTCTCCAAAGACATCCTTCCTTCCTATAACTGGCATCCCCTTTCCTTTCATTCTTAAAATTGTATTCGGCTGTGTTCCAGGCGGTATATTCAATTTAACTTCTCCCGATATAGTTGGAACTTTGATAGTCTTACCTAATACTGCATCTACTGGACTAATTTTTAATCTATATCCTATTTCAGTCCCCCGTCTTTCAAATCTATTATCTTCATTTATGTTTATCACAACAAACAAATCTCCTTTTGGTCCACTTCTAGGTCCTGAATCTCCTTGACTTCTAAGTCTCAAATGTTGTCCGTCTTCTACTCCCGCAGGTATGTCTACATTTATTTTTCTTTGATTGTCTTTTATTCCATTTCCATTACATTTACTACAAGGATTATCAATAACTTTTCCAGTACCACTACATCTATTGCATACATTTGTGGTTATACTTTGCATAAAACCACGTCTATGTACTTCTCTTACCATCCCCTGTCCATCGCATTGTGAGCAATGTTCTAACGAGCCCCCTTCACTTGCGCCTGAGCCATTACAATCTGAACAATTATCCTTTCTAGGTACAGTTATTTCCTTTTCTATTCCTCGATACGCTTCCTCTAAACTTACATTCATATCATATCGTAAATCATTTCCACGATTATTTTGTTGTCTTCTTCTTCCCCCTCCAAAAAATTGAGAGAATACATCTCCTAGACCGCCACCTTGGAACATCTGTTCAAAAATATCTGATACATCTCCTGCTTTCGTGAATTGATCCCAAGAGAATCCTCCCGAACCGAAATTAACTCCTTCATGTCCAAATTGATTATATCTTTCTCTCTTCTCTTCATCTGCAAGTATTTCATAAGCTTCAGATATCTCTTTGAATCGCTCTTCCGCCTCTTTCTTGTTCTCTCGGTTTGCATCAGGATGGTGCTTTCTCGCTAATTTTCGATATGCTTTTTTGATTTCCTTCTTATTAGCGTTTTTTTCAACACCCAACACTTCATAATAATCTCTTTTAGACATGAGAAGTCCCGTCCACAATACCTGTATAATAAAATAGCGGTTAATTTTTTTTCATTTATTTCTACAAAGTCCTTAAATACAACTAAGTATGGAAGAAGTACCGTAGGAGGAGCGTAGCTCCGTTTACTACGGACGCAACAATGACCGAGGAGAAATTTATTCAGGCTATTACAGATGCTCTCGAAGTAGAGAAGAAACGCAATTTTGTCGAATCAGTAGATGTAGCTTTCAATCTAAAAGGCGTTGATTTAAATGATCCTAATAAGAGGATAAATGACGAAATCTCTTTACCAAATGGCCGTGGTAAGGATATGAGAATAGGCGTTTTTGCTCGAGGTCCCGAATTCGCTTCAGCAGCTAATAATTCAAGCGCTAATCGCGTCATATCTTCTGAAGATTTAGAAGATTTAGCAGATGATAAAAGAAAAGCTAGAAAATTTACAACTGAATTCGATTATTTCCTAGCTGAAACTACAATGATGGCAGATATCGGTAAATCTCTAGGTGTCGTCTTAGGTCCGCGTGGTAAGATGCCAAGACCCGTACCACCTTCTGCAGATTTAGAGAGAATGGTCACAGGTCTTCAGAATATCGTTCTTCTAAGAAGTAAAGACAAAAGTACATTTCACGTTCCCATAGGCACCAATGCAATGTCGAACGACAATCTAGCTGAAAATCTAGAAGTAATTGTCAAGCGTGTTATTTCACATTTAGACAGAGGAGATCAGAATTTGGCTTCAGTTTGGGTCAAAACAACTATGGGTAAGGCGGTGAGAGTAGTATGAAAGCTGTCGTTGCACCATGGAAAAAGGATGAAATGAAAGAGCTCAAAGAGGCTTTTTCTTCACCAGTTGTAGGTCTTGTTAATGTTGGCGGTATTCCTGCTAAACAGATGCTAGAGATGCGCAGTTCTCTTAGAGAATCTGGTATACATCTAAAATCTAGCCGTAACACTCTCTTCAAGCGTGCTATAGATGAAATTTCAAGTAAACGCCCAGGCCTCGAATCGATGAGTGATTTAATGGCACATAAACAAATTGCAGTTTTGACAACAGAGCAAAACCCCTTCAATATTTATCAAACCCTTTCAAAATCCAAATCTAAAGGGCCTGCAAAAGGGGGAGAGACTGCATCTGAAGATATTGTAATTGAAAAAGGTTCAACAGGTTTCCCAGCAGGACCTATCGTTGGCGATTTTCAATCAGCAGGCTTCCCAGCAGCAATAGAGAAAGGTGAAGTCGTAATCAGAAAGAAACATACTGCAGTTAACGAGGGTGACGTGATTAGTGCTGATGTCGCTGCAGCACTTACTAAATTAGAGATATACCCTATCGAAATGGGCATGGATCTTTTAGCGGCCTTTGATGGAGAAACATTCTACCTCTCCGATGTCTTAGATTTAGATTTAGATTTATTCACTTCTCAAATTCAGTCAGCAACAGCTGGCGCTTTCAATTTAGCAGTAAATGTAGCATATCCAACTACATCTACTATCAATACACTCCTAGCTACGGCACAGCGAAATTCGTTGTCACTAGCCTTATCAGCCAAAATCACAAACTCGGCAACCGTCAAACAATTGCTAGCAGAGGCCTATGGTTCAATGTTAGGCCTAGCTTCTCAAGCGGGCGATGGTTTAGATGACGAGTTGAGAGATAGGTTGGGTTCTGCGCAATCTGCACCAGCAGCTGCGCCAGAAGAAGCCACAGAATCCAAGGAAGACGATTCCGAAGATGAAGGGGAAGAAGAGGAAGTTAGTGAAGAAGACGCAGCCGCAGGTTTAGGGGCACTATTTGGATAAGGAGGAAAAAAATATGGAATACGTGTATGCAGCAATGCTTCTGCACTCATCGGGTGCGGATTTAGACGCAAAGTCTATCACAAAGGTGCTGAAATCAGCCGGTGTATCGGCCGATAAAGCAAGAGTAGAGGCTCTAGTAGCTTCACTCGAAGGCGTTGACATCGAAGATGCAATGTCATCTGCAGCCGTTGCACCAGCAGCAGCTGCTCCAGCAGCACCAGCAGCGTCGGACGCATCTGACGCAGCAGAAGCAAAGGAAGAAAAAGAAGAGGAAGAAGAGGAAGTCAGCGAAGAAGATGCAGCGGCCGGCCTCGGAGCCCTTTTCGGTTGAGCAGAACAAAATCAGAAGACAGCTTAGGCTGTCCGATGGGTGATAACTCATGGAGGGCGAACCCGAACAAAACGCCTCCGCACCTGAAGGCGAAACGCCTTCGCCAGAGGACACTCTGGAAAAATCACTAGAAACTCAGGAAAAAGAATCTGAGAAATCTAGCTCTGATCAAGAACCTGTTTCACCACCCGAATCTAAAGATTCAAAGAAAGTCAAAGAAGATGGATCCGAAGATACAGAAGAAATTGAAGAAGAAATCAATTTCGAATTAAAATATTCTGAAACTTCCTTGGACGATATTTTATCTGCTCGTAAAGAGTTGTATGAGAGTTCAGAGGAGTTTCGAGCTCAAAGAGATGAATTAAATTTGAAATCTCAAGAGAATATTACTTCACGTAATAGTTTCAACGAGAAAGTTAAAGAATTAATGGAATCTGTAGAAACGCATCGAGAAACTCGTAACACTTTGAATGAAAAAGTTGCAGAATTAAAATCCGGCCGTAAAGAGGCAACCAACAAAGCTGAAAAACTAAGACAAGATTTTTTAGATTTAAAAAAATCAAAATTTGCTAATTCACGGTTACCTCCTATTTTCAAAATAAGAAAGGAATTAAAGGAATTAGAAATTAAACAGATGACTACTCCTTTAACCACTTCTAAGGAACGAGGTTTAGTAGAAAAAATAGGATTACTTCAACAACAGATAAAAGAATACAATGAGATGCTCGATAGTGATTCTGACGTGGCTGAAGCTAGATCCAATTACAAAGACTCTGAAAAATCTAGAAAAATAATTCTCAAAGAGATGAATCAAACCAGACAAGAAGCTCAAAGAGAACACGATCAGATGTATCGTGATTTAAAGAAGAGTAGATCAACGAGAAAAAAGGCAGATTCTTATCAACGAGCATTTATTAAATCGAAAACAGAAGCAGATGAAATACACGGAGCCTATATCGAATTACTCAAAGAGATTCAGGCTATCGATCGTATCATAGGTGATAGACGTAAAGCAACTTCTAGTCCAGGAGAAGCAACTGAAACTATGGCTAGTGCTGACGAATTGTATCAGAAGTTCTTAGGTGGGGATAAACTAACTACAAACGAACTTATGGTTATACAGAAAGCCGGACTTCTTTAATCAAAACATTTAACACCCACTTTCATCTATGTTCTATTGAGCATGAACGATATTTTGTGGAATCCATCAAAAGAAAGACAGCAAGCAAGTCTACTTCAAGAGTTTGTTAATCATTTACCAATCTCTCTTACAGATTATGAAGAGATTCACAAATGGTCTATATCTAATATGGAAGAGTTCTGGGCTCATTTCTGGAATTTCTCAGGAATAAAATATTCAAAAAACTACGATTCAGTCCTTTCTAACAACATTATGCCCGGGGCTCGTTGGTTTGAAGGTTCTGAATTGAATTATGCTGAGAATCTGCTAAAGGGTGATGGTGATTCTGTAGTTCTTGTAGGTATCAAAGAGTCTGGTGAAGAGACTACTCTTACTAGGGATGAATTACGTTCTCTAGTGGCTCGTGCTCAATCCGGCTTGAAAGATTTGGGCGTAAAGAAAGATAGCAGAGTTGCAGCCTTCGTCCCTAATTGCATTGAGACAATTGTCATGATGCTCGCAGTATCTGCAAGCGGAGCTATCTGGACCTCCTGTTCACCCGATTTTGGTTCAGATGGTGTAGTTGATAGGTTTGGTCAAATCACACCTTCGATTTTGATTATTGCAGATGGATATCATTACAACGGTAAAGTCTTCAGTTTAGATGAGAAGGCTAATGCAGTTTTATCTAAAATATCTGTAGAACATATTGTCAGAATAGATTTCGCTGAAACGAACAGTTCGTTGAATCATAGTTCTGTAATTGAATATGAGGATCTAATCAATAATGATTCAGAGATTCCCGATTATCTCCAAGTTCCATTCGATCACCCATTGTATATCATGTATTCTTCTGGAACAACTGGACCTCCTAAATCGATTATACATGGCGTTGGTGGAACTTTAATTCAACATCTAAAAGAGCATCAACTTCAATGCGACATTCAGCGGGATCAAGACACTCTGTTTTGGTTTACAACCTGTGGATGGATGATGTGGAACTGGCTCGTTTCAGGTCTTGCATCTGGTGCTAAAGTCGTAATTTATGATGGTAGTCCCACTTATCCCGATTTAGGCTCTCTATGGAGCATGGCTGCACGGATTGGAGTTACACATTTCGGAACCAGTCCAAAATTCATCGCTGCTAGTGCTAAAGAGGGTATCATTCCAAGAGAGGTCGCAGATCTCTCATCATTGAGGGCACTACTTTCTACCGGTTCACCATTAGTTCCCGAACAATTCGATTGGATTTATTCCAATATCAATGATGATTTTCAGATTGCTTCAATTTCAGGAGGAACTGACATCATCGGCTGTTTTCTAGGAGGTTCTCCACTTCTTCCAGTTAGAAGAGGTGAATTGCAATGTGCGCAATTAGGTATGGATGTGCAGTCTTGGGACGATGAAGGCAATTCAATTATCGGCGAAAGTGGGGAATTGATATGTGCTAAACCATTCCCATCTATGCCGGTTGGTTTCTGGAATGATTCTGACGGTTCAAAATACCGTAGTGCTTACTTCGAGGATTTTCCGGGCGTCTGGACGCATGGCGATTTTGTTGAGATGACTGAAAGTGGAGGGGCTATTATCCACGGACGTAGTGATACAACCTTAAATCCAGGTGGAGTTCGAATCGGCACTGCTGAAATCTATCGTGCAGTCGAGAATCTACCGGATGTTGTCGATGCAATTGCAGTGGGTCGGCCGATTAGTGGTGATGTAGAGGTTGTACTATGTCTAAAATTAGCTAAAGATATTGAACTTACTACCGATTTAGAAGATCTCGTACGTAGTACAATTCGAACAACCACAACTCCTCGGCACGTTCCTAAACATATTTTCTCCGTTTCAGATATTCCTTATACTATTAGTGGAAAAAAGGTTGAAAAAGCAGTTCTCTCTATGATAACAGACCGTCCAGTTAAGAATAGAGATGCACTTTCAAATCCTAAATCTTTAGAAGAGTATTCTACTTTAGATTTCGATTAAAGCATTCCAGATACTTTCTCTGAAACCGTATTATTTAGATTTTCACATTCAGTTAACAATTCAGTCAGTTTACTGTTCGTATCTTCACAATATTGTTTATCTTCAATACTTTTCAAATTTATTCTAACGTTGTAAGCAGCCGCTTTCGCTCCAGCATAAGCCATCAAAGCACCGGAGCCGACATCACTAGCCATCTCATCTGCCATGATTTCTGATATATCTTTACAGAGTTTCAACGCATCACGGCAACTTCTAACTGTATCCAATGGAACGTTGGTCGCTATTTTGTAACCTTCTTGCATCGCTTTACTTCGTATCTCTTTGTCAGCATCACTATCTTTCGGCATACGCATCGCATCGATTACTTTGTCGAAAGCCGATGTATCTTCATCAACACCTTTGACTAATGAATCTTTGATTTTCTGCCCATCGGTTGCAATTCTGCTCAACTCTTCGTGGTGTCCTTCAAATCCGGCTTTACTAGCTGAAAGATTCGCCACCATTGTTCCCAATGAGACGCCAAGAGCACCTGCTAGGGCGGCTACTGATCCACCACCAGGGGCAGCAGTATCTCTAGAAACTTCGTCGACAAAATCATATGTTACACGATTGACTAGCTCCCCATCCTGTTTTGGCATACCCAACACCTTGTCTTCGGGGTTAAAATCACCAACGTCACGTAATCCTAGCGATTGAATTGCCGTTTCAACTAGATCTGGAACCGGCATTCCGGATGATTTACCCATCTTTTTCAGATAATGTTCAGCCGCTCTTCTGAGTGCTTCATACGGTACTAAACCGACTATCTCAGATCCGGTTACAGTGATTCCACGCTTGTTACATTCTTCAACAGCTGCATCATAAACATCATGTATTGCAGCGATATTGAAATTGGTTAAATTCATACTAATTTGTGCACGGTTGTATTCCGGTATTACCCAGCCAATCCCCTTTACATGCGTAAATCTTCCATCTTTGTAGACCGGTTTCCCAATTAGGTTATCAGGATCCATTCCTAAGGACTTGTAACGGGCACGTAGGTCTCTTCCACTCTTTTTTTTGTAATACTCTTCTAGTTCTTCAAAACTAGATGCGACAAAATCACTGTTTCCATCTGGAAATTTCCCCTCTTCGAAATTAACAATATCGCCTTTGTAGTAAAATGGCTCAATATTTCCTTCACGTTTCCATCTTCCTCGCTCACGTATTTCGTAAGCAACTTCATTGGCGTAAGTACGATCAGTCGTGTTTAGATTTATGTTGTAAGCAATTAGAAACTCTCGTGCCCCAATTGCAGTTACACCGGCACTTTCGTTCAGTTCTTGTGGTCCATAATCCGGTCTCCACTCATCGGAAGTTAACTTCTCCGCCATCCCCTCATATTCTCCGGACCGAATAGTTGCTAGATTATGTCGTTCTTTCTTCGTTGCAGAGTTTTCGTATAGGAATACTGAAATACCGAGTTCAGAACCGACTCGTTCAGCAACCTGCTTCGAGATTTCAACACATTCATCCATACCGACTCCAGAAACAGGTACGAAAGGACACACATCTGTAGCACCCATACGCGGATGCGCACCGGTATGTTTTCGCATATCGATTACTTCAGACGCTTTTTTTATTCCCTGAAAGGCACCTTCTGCAACCGCTTTCGGTGAACCGATAATTGTAACGACTGTACGGTTGGTGTCACCGCCCATATCGGTATCGAGTAATTTTACACCTTCCACTGTCTGAATAGCATCAGTTATCTCTTTGATGACAGCTTCATTCTGCCCTTCGGAGAAATTCGGTACACATTCAACTAGTCGTTCCATAAATGTTGAGAAAATAGCCGGTTAATAGAATTATAGCTTTTTTATATCCCACTAGGTTGCCACGATTCATGCGTCTCCCCTCTTCTCTAATTCCGGACCCAGATTCTTCTTTTTTATTTCGAAAATCTCCGAAGCGTGTTGCATACGTAATTTCAGCTCTAGTCATTATTAGTGTTTGTTTCGTCGGTCTGAAATTCTGGCCTTCTGAAATAATAAATATCCTAGAGCCTGAACCACCAACAGGGGATTATGGTTGGGTTCTTAATCCAGAGACGGGTGAATTAGAATATGTTCAGATACCATCGACTACTTTCTACCATTTCGCAAACGCTACACCGGTTAATGATACTTATAATGGAATCGATATCAGTTCATTATTGATTGGTAATAATACTCCTATTTTTACGGAAGGAACTTATTATGGAATAGGCACAACCACATTCGAACCGACTATCGGAGTCACTAAGGAAGGAAATCTTTACATGACTAGTTGGGGAACTGGCTCAGGCGGTGCTACTGCAATTATCAAATGTACAAACATGTTGACAATGACTAACGCTTCCGAGTACTCTTGTACAGATGTTGGACCTCCTTGGGTCCCTAACAGTAACGATCCATATCTCTATGTCGATTTATGGACTGATGCACTCATGAAATTCGATATGCATGTTCTTTCAGGTATGACTGTTGAATTCTCAGAAAACGAAGGAGCTTCATGGAGAGGACCTACAGCAATTACTTGGCCGTACACTCTTCAGGATCACCAAACAATAGCTTCGTCTCCTTATCCTTGTCAACAGGTTCTGAACTGCTATGATACTACATATGTTTTCTGTGTGAATGGAAACTATCCTGCTCCACTATGCAGTACATCTTTCGATGGCGGTCTCACATGGTCTCCAGAGAATGAAGGTGCCCCTTCCGGTTGTGATAGTGGTGGATTAACTGGACATATTATTGGTTCGAATAACGGTAATTTTTATCGTGGCAATCCTAGTTGCGATGGGAGTGGTTATTCTGTTTACCGCAGCACCAATGGAGGTTTCACTTGGACTGAACACGTATTACCAACAGAATCTACTGGTACGGCCGATACTTGGAATTTTGAAGAGGTAGCCGTCGCTACAGATGACGAAGATAATGTACATGCGTCTTGGATAGGTATCGATAATTTACTTTACTACAGTTATTCCCTTGATCAAGGAGGGTCTTGGAGTGATCCAATTATGGTCGCACCTCCTGGTGTAGACGGTACTGGGTTCGTTGCAATTGCAGCAGGTTCTGCAGGTAAAGTTGCATTAGGCTATATCGGAACAACCAATGATGCTGATGGTAATTCAACATGGAATGGTTATTTGACTGTCATGACCGATTCTTTCGGTCAATATCCTTTAATCACTTCAACGGCTGTTAATGCTATTGATGATCCTTTAGATAGTCAAAAAGATGATTGTGGATATGATCGTTGCGGCGGTTTTGGAGATTTCATAGATATCGTTATCGATGAATCTGGCCGTCCTTGGTTCGGTCTCTCACACAATGATGCAGGCGATATAGGAATCTTCGCTACTACGGCAGAAGGTCCTTCATTAAGAGGTGAAACGGTACCCCTTCAACTACTTCCTTTAGGTGGTCCAATCACACTCTAAATAGCTTTCAAAATCATCGATATTGCTATGAATAATAATATAGTTCCTATAACACGATCAACGATGATCGCATTTCTTTTCAAACCATTTATCATCGGCGTTCCTGCTAGTGCTATAGCTACAAGTACATACCAAACTCCATCAATAACACCACCCATTACTCCTACAATTATCTGCTCTTCTCGAGTTATATCAACCCATAAGAATTGACTAAAAACAGCAGTCAAAAATACCAATATTTTCGGATTCAAAAACGCTATCATAAAACCTTCAACAAAACCCCTTCTTCCACTATTTTCATATTCATCTTCATCCGTTTTCTCAGACTTTATCATTACAATTCCAAGCCAGATTAGTAGTCCTGCACCACTCCATTGTAAAATCTCAAATGCTCTTTCATTCGTTAATAATGTTGATAATCCAACTACTGCTATCAATGCATATATTCCAAATCCTATTCCATGACCTATACTGGTTAAGACTCCTTCTCGACGCCCACCATTAACTGTATTTCTAACAACAACAGCTAAACTAGGTCCAGGCGATATAGCTCCCATAATGCAAATAGCAGCAATCCCGGCTAAATTGTCGTAATCCATGTTAGGGTAGCTGGTCAGGTGATGGGAGTAAGCCCCTTTCTGTTACCCGGAAATTCCGGTTAGCGGCATTCAACTAAGCTTCCTACCATCCGCTCCCGAGCAGGTCGTAGCGGTTTCTTGGAATTGCTCCAGCAGGGATAGTCGTTTCATCAAATCCATCGACGACGTCACGCACAATGCGATCATTCCATTAGTCAATGGCTGTGGCGTTTCTGTTCCATTGCCGACCCTCTCAGGCCCCTTTCGGCTGCTTCGCTCTAGGAGAGGGGACTTTCCTCAGTCCATTGGACCGTAAGCCGCCCTCCATCTCCTGACCAATTTTTCATTTCTCGCCTTATAATTAAGGTTGTTTCTCATTTTTCAGCCTCAATCAAGCTTAATTAAGGCTCGATTTTCGGAATTCATGCCACCTGAAGGCGCCTCAGCCAGTAACGATAAGGGAGAGAAAGAGGATTTTTCTGATATTGAAAAATCATTTAAGAGATGGGAAGAGGAGATACTACAACCTTCTTTAGACGCTATGCCAGAACGTATGACGGATTTCATTACCACCTCTAGTCAAAAAATAGATAGATTGTATACTCCTTTAGATACAGCACATATTGATTTTGATAGGGATATCGGGTTTCCAGGCGAATATCCATACACACGTGGCATTCATCCATCAATGTACAGAGGGAGGCTCTGGACAATGCGTATGTTCGCAGGTTTTGGTACCGTAGAGGAAACCAATCGCCGTTTCAAATATCTTTTACAACAGGGTCAAACTGGTCTTAGTACAGCTTTCGATTTACCAACGCTTTATGGATATGATAGTGATTCTCCAACAGTATTAGGTGAATTCGGTGAATGCGGTGTGGGGGTTTCTTGTCTTGAAGATATGAAGATACTATTCGATGGTATTCCATTAGACAAAGTGACCACTTCTATGACTATCAATTCTCCAGCAGCAATTATTTGGGCAATGTACATCGCCAATGCAGAAGAACAGGGAATAGATAGATCACAATTAGGAGGAACAATACAGAATGATATTCTGAAAGAATATATCGCTCAAAAAGAATACATTTTCCCTCCAAATCCTAGCATGCGCCTCGTTGTAGATACTATGGAATTTGCAGCTAAAGAGATGCCAAAATGGAATACAATCTCCATTTCTGGATACCATATCCGAGAAGCAGGTTCTACCGCAGCTCAGGAGCTAGCTTTCACTCTTGCAGACGGTTTTGCATATCTGGACGCGGCTGTAGAAAGAGGTCTCGATGTCGATGATTTCGCTCCAAGATTAAGTTTCTTTTTTAATGCACACAATGATTTCTTTGAGGAGATTGCTAAATACAGAGCAGCTCGTCGAATATGGGCACGTGATCTAAAAGAGAAATATGGGGCTAAGAACCCACGTAGTTGGAAGTTACGTTTTCACACTCAAACCGCAGGTTGCAGTTTAACTGCACAACAGCCAGAAATAAATATCGTACGCGTTGCAATTCAGGCACTTGCAGGGGTTCTAGGGGGAACTCAAAGCCTTCATACAGACGGTATGGACGAAGCACTAGCTTTACCCTCTGAAAAAGCAGCTCAAATAGCCCTTAGAACACAACAAATTATCGCTCATGAAAGTGGCGTAACTAATGTAGCCGATCCACTAGGGGGTAGTTATTTTGTTGAGTGGTTAACAGATGATATGGAACGCCAAGCTCGTGAATATTTTGAAAAGATAGATTCAATGGGCGGTGTTATTCCTGCCATAGAGAATGGTTTCCTACAAAGAGAAATTGCCTCTGCTGCATACAGATATCAGAAAGAGATAGACAACAAAGAACGTATAGTTGTTGGAGTAAATAATCACACTTCTGATGAACCAATTGAAATTCCTATCTTAGAAATGGATCCAGATGGCTTCACTCGACAGTGTGATCGATTAAACAATCTAAGAGAGACGAGAGATGCTAAGGCTTATCGAGATGCTATGGATGCAGTTATCAAAGCTGCTAAAGGGGATGATAATCTAATGCCACACTTCATAAATGCAGTTAAGGCAAAAGCTACATTGGGTGAACTCTGCGATGCTTTACGTGAAGTTTTTGGAGAATATCGGGAACCTTCTGAGTTTTGATTATGTGGTATCTTCCTCTTTTTGGCTTAGTGGTGGCTATCTGTGTAAGTTATATCATTCTCCGATTAGTTACACACGACCATCAAAAGGGCACTCCAAGTTTCGGCGAATTACTCTTTCCTGTAAATCACAAATTAACAATTGCTGATAAGAAAAAAGCAGGTAGAGGTCCTCCAAAAAAACCGGAATAACTACTTCCTTCCTTCCCTAACAAGATAAATCAATACACAACAGGCTGCTAATTGAAGTAAAGCAGCAACTGAAAATAATCCCCTTTCTTCATCTAGATCATATTCTTCTGCTTCATCTACAAAAATACTAATCGACATTCCAACAGTCTGTTCGACAGTTCCATTTTCAGTCTCTTCATCGTAAGAAATTGTGAATGTTATATTGTAAGACCCTACAGCATACATCGTAACATTGATGTCTGTACTATTCAAGTCAGTTTCAGTTTCATTTACTATATTTCTATCGAAACTCCATTGATATCCTGTGATATTTTCTAGGTTACTTACTTCGCCATGTAAATGCACAATTTCACTTGAATCTACTGTAAGAACACGTCCTTCTCCATTGGCAGTTACTATGATATTACAATCACAATCTTCATTATAATCTCCAGATGTAACTCCTAGGAATGATATAGTTAGAACTAATATCAGCGTTTTGCTTACAAAGTTAGAAACGTATTGATCCATATTCTTTAGAAATTTTACCACGATAGGTTCTTTCACTTTGCTCACATTTAAGCACATTTCCTTCCTTTTTTAGAGGAAGATTACTCTTTTTACATCTAGAAAATACAATACCATATTCTGGACCATCTGTTCCTAAATCGATTCTCCCTTCCATGCCCAATATTTTGGCTTGAATTATATCTCCAAGAGACATCTTATCTCGCATATCTTTTACAAATTCATCAGATACGTTTGAAACATGCACACTTCCATCTCTACCATTCGCATCGAAAAAACGCTTTTCATCCCTAACCATTACAATCTCCATTACTGCAACAGCTTCAGTTATTTTCTTCACTTTACCTATTATGACTTGTCCTAAACTCAATTCAGTAGGAGTACCAATACAAGGTTCCACTGATATCGTCATCTCGTCCGTATTCTCAATTAGATTGCCAGACACACTTGCAAAAATGTCCCCATCTTCTTCGTAAACACCATTTCCAGGCAGATATTCTATTGAACTGGCAAGTTTATCTCCTGGTATCACTAATTTATCCATAATTCAGATTAAAGAGGCCAGATGATAAAGAATTGCTTTCACTTTTTTGGATTCTTTACTGTGATGCTTCATAGTTCTTTTTAATTCCATATCCATTTTCCAAGACGATATTATCTTACCACCATTATCTTCTACATATTTGTCAATAAATCTTCCTGAATCTGCAAGATGAATTGTCCAAACTTTTTCCGCTATTTCTAATGCCCTCTTAATGAATTCTCTATCTGCTCCAGGTCTTTGTGCACCAAAAGGAGGATTCATGATGATGGTGTCTACTCTTTCACTCCAATTTTGAATCGGCATCTCTATCCATTTTATTCTTATTTCATTATCTTCTGCATATTTTTTACCATTTTCAATCGCTTCACTATCAATATCTATCGCAGTTACTTCCGCACCTAAGAATGCCGCACCAATCCCAAGTCTACCTGTTCCACATCCAAAATCTACCACTCTTCGTTTAAAATCACCCTCTGCAAAAGCATTCAATAACATGAATGTTGCAATATCAACAGGAGTTGTATATTGTTCCAATTGAGGTTTAGCATTTACAAAATCAGGAACTCTCTGGATTAATTTGGTCAAACCAATTACATCAGGATTGTTTTGCAAATATTATCTCCAATTAATCTATTATCCCCGTTTACCACTTATTAATTTGTAATCATTACCTAATATCAAAAGCCCATCATCACGTAATTTTTTCACACATTCCATTGCCTTCTTTCTGTTCATTGCCCCAGTTCTAATCAACCTCTCTATCAGTTCCTCTTCTTTTATTCCTCCGTCCTTGTCCGCTTCTGTTACTATTCTAATTATCTCTGCCATAGGATTATCTGTTAGTTTCTGTGCAGCAGTTCTTTCCCTTGTAGTCATTCCTGAGTATTGATACCCCATATCTCCTTGAAGTGTTTCTTTAAGAAATCTCGTCATCATTTCTACAGCTTTTTCGGCATGTCTTTCTTCAACTGTTGATGACCATTCTATCTTTGCATAAGCTTCGGACATTCTAATCAGAGATTCTAACTGTCGTGGAGTTACTGGAAGTGGACTTTCTCCTCCATCTTGTTGTTGTTGCTGGGCGTAAATGTTTCTCAATCCAGTATAATAATCTTTTAATGATGCAACAGCCTCTTCCGTTAAAACGGGTTTCATAGCTTTTGCATATTTAATATATTTTTTCAATAAATCCTGAGGCATTCTATTTTCGTCCCCTTCAATATTCATTTCATCATCTCCCCTTCGATGACTTTCCAATATCTGACTTGCCAATCTCTCATCTTTCTCATTATCTAATACGTCTCTCATTATGAAAAAAATGTCAAATCTACTGAGCAATGTAATTGGCATATCAATCTGTCCAGCCATCGGGTTCATTGGATTTATTCTTCCAAATTTTGGATTCGCAGCAGCTAAAACAGCACATCGAGCCTGTAGAGTTGAATTTATTCCAGCTTTAGTAATCGTTACAGTCTGTTGTTCGAGAGCCTCATGCATTGCAGATCTATCTTCTGCTTCCATTTTATCAATCTCATCAACACAGGCAAC